>Ga0247763_1000556_pt1 | contig 22284 bp, 17 predicted proteins | sample UWRJL141409B4_FD_179926 | JGI IMG/M metagenome (GOLD analysis project Ga0247763, IMG submission 179926) | Plant litter microbial communities from Arlington Agricultural Research Station in Wisconsin, United States - UWRJ-L141-409B-4 | ecosystem: Environmental > Terrestrial > Plant litter >...
GGCCGGCTCGATTGCTCGAGTAACAGCTTCTGGAATCCGTCCTCGTTTTTCCGGACATAATCCGTCAGGTCCATCATCCCGAGAAACCCTGCTGTATCGAATTCCGACGCTGGCGATTCCGTCTCGAAGCCAAGGCGTCGCCACTTCTCTGGATTGTGTCTCCTGCTGCCCTTCTTCGCGTCGTCTTCGCTAGCTGCATTCGCGCCGTTCAGATGCCGCCTGTCGGGTGCGCTCGCCAGATGCAGTCCCTTGAGAGCGCGCCTGTGCTCTGGTCGCTCGAGATCAACTCTGACTTCTCTCCACTTCCTCAATAGCACCTTGGTTAGCGACTGGAACTCCAACAGCGGATGTGCCAGGTCCTGCAGCGAAGAGCTCTGTAAGAGGTTGTACACGGCCTTGATCAGCCCGAGATCCTGCAGCCTCTTTATAAACTTGGACCACTCCTCTCCAACACCTGCCCCCTTTGCCGCAGCCGCCGCGCTCGATCCGTCGCTCGACACGGCATCGCGAATCAGCGCATTGATGAGCATCAGCGCGTTGGCGCACAGTGCATGGTCCGCTGACTGCAGCTGTTGTATAACCAACTCAAAAAACTGCGGGTAGACAGCAACAGCCGGCTTGAGGGCGCGGAAACCAAACGTTCCGGGCGTGCGAACGGTGCCGCGGGCCGTCGACTGCGAGTGGCTGACGAGGGCAACGAGGATGGACATGGCGCCGCGCAGGATGTTGACGAGGGGGTTCGTTACAATCAGCTCTACGACGCGCTCGACTAGGTCACCTGCCGCGGTTCCCTCGAAAATATCCCAGCCCATATCCACCTCGAGCAGACGGCTCAGACTCTGTAGCGAGTAGGCCAGTGTATTTCCGCCCGTCGTCATGATCAGACGACGCAGGATCACCAGTCCGCCCGAGGATATGAAGACGTCGGCGAAGGCCGGGTCGTTGATCGATGACTGGAGCTTGAAAACCGCCATCTTGCGTGCCGCATCCTCGTCGCTAGCGAGGCGCGACAGCAGCGCCGGTATGTCGGCTTGATCCATAGCAGACGAGCGTCGTCAATTGCTGCTGCCGTGGTTTCGGGGAGGTCTAGAGGTTGTCGCGTCGCTGTCTTCGGGAGTGGGGTCGTTGAAACGACGTTTGGCTATTACAGTGCGAGTAGAACTGTTTTGCCGTCCAGCTGTGTCAACCCGACCCGCTCTCGAGGCTTGGCCCGCTAGTTAAGTCCTGTACCTACCTAGACAACCCTGTTCACGCTTACACACCGCGGTCTTCAACCCCAATTCCCAAATCATGGGCGCAGAAGAGCTTTGGATTAGAAATAATATCCATTGCGCTCACGTTCAAAATAGATGACAGAGGACTAATTCATACGTCTCTTGAGAACCTTCCACTCCATTCCCAGCCATCTTTGCACTATGCCTCTTCTAAACCGAGGCCCTCCTGAACAAGGTTCTGCATGGTCCCAGTCCGCTCTGGCATGAACTAACCCACGACCATAGCGCATGGGGATGCGTTGCTGGGTATCATGTTGCTATCCTAGGTACTTCGTCTCTCGGGGCCGGTACGAGGATAGCCGAGTAGCGCGTTTGAGATATGAGTGTTGCACGAACGGGCTTGATAGGCTGTCATAATCGTCAAAACTCACTTCACCTTGAAAGAGCGGCATCATTAGATCGTCAATTAAATCCTGTATAACGAGTTCGGCTTCATAAAAACGGCAGGCGCCTCAGCATAACCCAGAGAGCTCTCCGGAGAGCTTCCCCACCACCAATCCGGCATTTTGCCCTGAACCCCCAATATGTGCCTCTCGAATTTCCACGCAATTCCACACCAAAAGTTTGAACTAGAGTCAATGCCTCAGTCTGAGGAGAGGTATCGTTGACGAACAAGTAGGAGATATTCAGAAATTCACAAACGACGGTAATTTTAACAGCTCCCCACTTTCCCTTCCTTCCCCGCCATAACTCATATTCTCTCTGCCATGCAAACGTCACCTCGCTTCCAATCCTAGCATCCGAAACTCCGTCTGTTCGAAAGAAATATACGAAAAGAAAAGATCCGCCAGGGGAGAATAGTCTAGGGCACAGGTGTGGTCTCCCGACTCGGTGTCTTGACTTCTCTCCTGCTAAGGAAGCTCCGCCGCATGCCAGTTGTAGACCTGGGGCTATCAGGCGACAAAATGCTTTCTGAGGGAATAAAGGAGCTGCTGATACTGACTGTACCACTTCCAATCTTGACTTGCTTCTCTGTACCAGAGTTCGATTCATCAACGAAATAAAAGCCCTCGCCAAGCACCTCGTCGCTGCTCAGTGTGTGGTGTTCTTTGGCCTCAATCTTGAACTGTGCGTCAGGTGTGCACGACACCTTGAATGTCTCATCAAACTTCACGCTTCCTCCCCCAGCCTTGTGGTGCTTGGTCTTGCCGATCAACTTCGACTTTCCATCCTTGACCTGCGTGATGGTAACGTAGAGGTCTGTCGAGGGCGGATAGCCTTCCGCAGAGGCAATCGTAAATGATGCCGTCCCGGAAGAAGCGCCGGGAATGATGGCGCTGTGGACCGACGAGGCACCCACACTTCGTGTCCTAGCGTGAGTAGTAAGGCCTCCATTGGCCGTCCCCGCTGTCTTGCTGTCCGGAGGACTCGGTGGCGTTGCTCCGCCATCAATGGTAAGACCAGTAGATCGCTTCAGACTCATTCCCGGACTTGGCCCAGGGCCGTTGGTGGTGATAATGGGAATCTCAGTCGAATTTACGCTGTCAGTATCGTCATCCTTTTTACCACGGAAACCGCGCTTAAGGAAGGATGCGCCCTTGCCCACACCATGCCCAACGGCCCCGGCAACCGCTACACCACCCTTGAGCGGAACGCCAGCGACCCCTGTAACAATCTTTCCCGGTACCGCGAACGTTCCAGAAAAGGTAGAACTGCCCTGCCTGGTTCTTGTGACGTAGTCGGGGCGGAAGACGAGCCTCAGCCTGAGCGTGCCCGACTTCCCATCCAGATTGAAACGCATCTCTCGTGCCTTGAACGGTTCCAATAAGCCGAGGTTGATCTCCGTGGCACCCAGCAGATCGGGCTTGTCCGCAAAATCCCAATCCCAAACCGTCGCCTTGAACTTGGCTGCGGTTCGGGAAGGAACCGCCACCTCAAAGTACTCGTTCCATGCCGGGTTGAGCGTTTTCTTCTGTGTCTTGGTCTTGAAGACTTCCTGGCCGTTGAGCTCGAATTTGACGTACGGGTCACTCTTTCCATTGGAGTCGGCAGCGGGAAGATCCTGCGCATCTAGGACATCAACGCGGAGGTTGCCCATGTTGTTGATGCTCTCGCTTGGATCAAGGACCATCTTTATCGGTACATACTTCAGACTGACCTTGACCGAGTATGGGTTGCCCTGGTCATCCTTAATCTTCAAGATTGTTGGATTATTCTGGTGTGGGTTAGCTTGCGTTTCCAGCAAGAAGCAGAGTAAAAGCTGCTTACCAGGCACTGCTTGAGCGTATCGAGGGTATTGCCCGACAGGCGAGCCAGAGTGTGCTGCTTCCCATCCTCGCCCTGCTTATCAGACTTTTCACTAATCTTGATGGTAAGCTTCGAGAAATCAAGCTCACGGATCACGCAGTCTCCAATCTCGTCAAACGTGTGCTTCTTAGACTTGGACATGGACGACACATAGGAGGGAAATGCCATGTCGTCAACGAACACCTCGATCCGGCACTGGCTCTTTGGGAGCTCTGCTTCCATGAGGCGGAAAATGACCAAGCCAGATTCTTGTTTGAGCAACTCTTGAGGTGTAAGGTAGATCTTAGGAGGCTGTTTCTCCTCCCGCCTGCTCGGAGCGGTAGAAGAGGGTGTAGCGGGCGTCCTAGGTGTGATTGGCCGGCTTGCTTGGTCGCCTTCGGAAGTCTTGACGCCATCCTTGTTCTCCAGTGCGGCGTTAAGTTTGCCGATGTCAGTGGGGAGCGGGCGGGGGACATCCAAGGACTTCTTGGGCTCAGACGCTTCTGCTTTTTCTTTCTCTTCCTCATCCTCAGGGTCAGCGACGTTGAGACAAGGATAGAAAGCCACTGTGTACGTGAGGACGCCCTTCGCGACGCCCTTGCCATGGATCTTCAGACCATCTTCGTGAACAGTCTTCTTCTCATGAACCAGATACTCGCCGTTCTCATCTTTTGCCATGTAATCGCCGGAAAAGACCTCAGTCAACCCAAGGCTTCTATCCTTGCCCATGTTCTCCGCATCCATGACCTCGAGTTGGATCCGTTCCTTGGCAGAATGGACGGGAACGTAGAGAACTTCGTCCCATTCTGGGTTGAGATTGTTCTTGAAGGTGACGGTGCGGGCCCTCTCGATACCTGACAAGACAACGCGAACGTACGGATCAGACTTGCCCAGAGCCTCGAAATTGCGCAGACCTTTGGCATTGATAAAGTGCAAGCGCATGACTCCAACAGGGGTGACGTAGCCGCCAGTACCACTGGCAATACCGGAGATCGTTACCGGCTTCCATTGGGCCGTTATCTTTACGCGCCCAGTCTTCGCGCCAGCAAGGTTGTACCAGTCCTGTCCCTTGGACATGAGATCCAACATGTCGTCGAGTCTGATTTGATATGTTCCGATAAGTTGATCTCCGGCAATATCGCGGTCGTCCTTGATGGCAACACCAAGTTTCGCGCTCTTGCGGTCCGTGATGAGGATTTCTTTGAAACCATTGTCCCATATGGGGTTATTTGTGCGCTTGAGTTTCTTGGTAACGTGGATCTCCTTGCCGTTGAGCAAAAGCACCGCATATGGATTGAGCTGGCCAACGATGCTCTTTGTACCATCAAGGTCCTTCGCTTGCTGGACATGATATCGTAGAATACCAGTGTTCGATTCTGGCGCGGGTTCAACAGTTCCATCCTCAAGTTTCTTGGGTTCGAGAACTGGGAAGAAGCGAACATCGCACAGCAAAACACCTCTTGCCTTGCCGTCGGAAGTGAGTTCAAGACGCTGGTTCTCGTGCTCGTAAACTTCTTCGACATTTTCTAGCGAGAAAGAAGCCGTCCCAAGCTTCTTGTCCTTGCGAATATCGTTGAAGTCAAAAACCTCAATGTCGAGAGAGTCATTGAATGAAGTGATGATTACATAATGGGTCTCATTCCACCGAGGATTGGCGTTCTCTTTGATAATCTTGGTTCGCGCGAGCTCTTGCCGGCGGTTGAGCGAGACAACGGCATAAGGATCAGGGGTCCCGGCAAAGCTGTCAGTGTTCTTCAATCCTTGAGCGCTATGCAAAGTGATGGCAACGACGCCAATTGCCTGGTCGACAGGCGTGCCGGCAAGCATTTTAGCAACCTCAATTGGGAACACGTTTGGGGCGTACATCATGGGGGCTAAGGTGCCGTGAATTTGCTCCTTGATGAAGCCCTCGAGGCCGGGAATGAAGTTGATGTCAAAACCGAAAGTTTCGCCCCCAAGCGGTTTGCAGACATAGTCAATTGTAGGCCTCTCGAGGAAACACATTTCGATCCGTTCAACGTGTGGGAATTCCAATTGGAGTTTGATCTTGAGCCGCATCAAGCCAGAAAACGCCATGTCCTCCACAAGTACGTCGAGGCCTTTACTAATCATCGCCTTTCCGACTCGGATCTCGAGTACAACCTTGGGGTTGACCTTGTTTGTGATCTGGCGCGACGTCATGTCGGCGGTATCGTTGGGAGTAAAAGTGAACATCCAGTCCATAATCACTATGTCATCCTCGGCCTTGGGATACGTCTTCACGTGTTCCATCCTGGGCGGTTTGGAGCCCAAAGTGAAAGTCGTGAGCTTCAGGCTGTCCAGGAATGCCGGAGTAGCGCCGCTCAACACCTGGTCGACTGAGTTGATGACCGTCTGGGCGAGCACTGGCTGATAGATGGGCCAGAACTTCACCAGAAAAGAATTAATCCATTCAAGCGACTCGGTGTCCGTCTCCAGCCTCTTGAGGGCCATCTCTCGCGCAATGTCGTCTCGGAAATTTCGGCGAACCCGGCGTAAGGATGTCCGGTAATAAGTTGAACAGAATACCATAATAATGATGACCCAGCCCAGGCCGCCTCCCAGCACTGCGACAAGCCAAGATAAAATGCAGGCAAAGATGATTACGCCGGCATTGTGATACCAGTCTATGGCAATTACGAGTTAGACCATTCCAAGCTCCTCGTAACGATTTGGTGTACTCACCCCCAAAGTAATTGTCGGAGATCTGTGACTCCAGCCACGTTGCATGATCCAACAAGCTTTCGCCTTCGTGGGCAGACTCAACTGGCCAGCCAAATCTCGGAGACCAGCCTGTCATTGGACCAAACTGGGCACCTTCCTCCTCCTTGGTATCTTCTGCGACCAGCCCATTTTCGCCTTTGGAGAGCTCGATGGCGCCAGCCTTAGAAGGTGTGGGAAGATCGATATCGGCCTTGGTACCATCGTCGATATCGGTTGCGATCGCTACGCCCTTGGGTCTGTGATGAAACCCTTTCGGAATCGCCTGTCGCGGTTCGAATCAGTATCAAGCATAGCATGGGTCGATGCAGCCGAACTTACATCTCTGGCCTTAGCTGCCTTCTCCTCGGGGCTGGCATCCGCGTTGAAGGTAAAGGCGGCTACACCAGCCTTCTTGCTCTCCTCGACGATCTTTTTCTTCGCGTCCTCTGCTGTGACGTTGCTCTCAGGATCGCGTGCGGCCTCGATGACACCTTGGGTCTTGAGCTCCGCCTCGGCCTTTTCGGTCGCCATGTTCAATGGCTAGTGGTGGAGTTGTCACTCAACGCTTAGTCTTACTTGCCAATTGAAGTGTTAATACTAGTGATGGGGGACATAAGCGCACTCAATCCAAATCTTTAGGTAGGTTGAATAATAAGCCGCCGACGGGTGGTAGGTGGGAGGAAGGCCGGAACAGGCACGGGACAAAAGCTGCGAAAGCTACCGACCCGAGGTCCCGGAGGCAAGATCTGTGCAGGAGGGAAAGAACGAAAAGGAAGTGAAGGGGAACACAGAATGGCGGGAGAGATGCAAACTAAGCTAGACTCGTGAGACCGTGGCTGGAACACAGAAGTTGGACCTGTGAACCATGGAAGCGCCCGGTGTGGAAAAGGAAGGAAAAAGTCGAGCGTGAAGGACAAGCCACGATGTGGAGGATCAAGCTGCCCGATGTGTTCTTGGCACTCAGCTCAAGGCAAGTCCAGCTGGATGATCGGCCGCTTTTTTGGACGTGCAAGGGTGGCTACGTCAGAACCTACCCTCTGGCGGGGCGGGGACTTTCCTGGGACCAAGCTCCAGAGCTCGCAGCCACCTGGCCACAAGTTATTACGAACCGACATATACCAAAATATTCTACTCGAACCGAAGAAACCGCACATAAAGCATCGGTCCGGAGACCGGGATATGGATTCCGATTGTACTCGATTTTGCCGCCTGGGGTTCTCGTCCTTTGCGCCGGTTTGCGTCAAAGATGCAATTGTCGGTTACATGTCATTTCACATCACTTCAGGCCAGTCTCGCCACCTGAACATCGAGCAATCCTGGTCTGCATCCTGGCCTAAGCTTGAACGCAGATTGCATCACTATCGCAGCAGGTAGGAAGAAATCGCTTACCGGTACCCCAGTCCATAGCTAGTGGAAAAGCTAGGCATGATCCCTGTCGCAAATCTCGCCAGTTGTTGCAAGCCTGTCGAGGGAGGTGAGGGGTACTCCGCATGTTTCCAGCGCACAAGGAATTCTGGGTGCAAGTTCTGCGTAACCCAACAATAAAAGGGAACGCGAAACAGCGAGCAGCACAAGTGAGCAGCATCGTGTTGCCAAGACGTACTTGTTCAACTCCCTCATCACCCACCTAGATCCACAATCAGCTCTGTCCTTAATCCCAGCCCCCTCCCCCACAACAATGGCTGATTGCCCAGCCGTCTGAGGCAATTTACCGTGTAGACCGCCGAGGCAGCATGCGCATGCAGTCGTCTATCTCGGAGACTCTCCAGCTGCGCTGATCAGTGTGCTCCATGTCTGCCCGTACCCCGACAGACAATCGCCGAGGAACAATCTGTTTTCCCAAGCGAGGGGTTCTGAAGGTCCGTCCCCGCTCGCCGAACACTGTTCCCTCAAGATTGACGCCGCTTCCCAACTGGCAGATCATGGTGTTCTGGCTGCTTGATTCGGTGTAGAGTGTCTCACGTTGTGCATATGCTTGAGCTTTCTCTCGGCGAGACTCTGTACTTTATTGGCCACAACAGGCGAATTGTATGTTGAGACCTGTTCGACGGCCCGGTTCGGTATCCCTCATAGGATTAGGAGCATCTCCATCACAGACGCTATCGCTCTGCTGCAGACAGGAACTGCGGGTTTCTTGTCACTCCACCTAAGGATGAGCGATTAGGAGTTGGCGTCAGCGTGGGTGCTCTCCTTGGTCAGATGCAACCCATCGGAAGATGCTCCCCAGCCGCACCACGGCTTGTGTTAGGAAGTCGGTGAGCGAATCTGAGGGGAAGAACCCATCACGCGTTCTGATACTCTCTGGTTTCAGGGAACAGGCGAAGATACTGCGACATGTGAGAGATTGACATTGAGGGGATTCTCTCCCAATACTCTGTACCCAGCAGCAGTTTGAGATTTCGAACACCAAAACATGACTGGATGTTGGGATGATGCTTGCAATCCAACTCCTGGGTAATTTGAGAAGAGGGGTTCTCAAGGGAATCATTCCACAACAGCAAAAAGGGTCCGAATCTGATTCAATTCCTTGTCATCTTGTATCCTCAGCCGTGGGGAAGGTTGGGCCTTGGCACGTCGGCTGGCCCGAAGAAAATTCCAGCCACAAGCCTCACAGCCTTTTGAAAGCCACCAAGTCTCCCAGCCAATCGCCGCATAATACGCCACACCTTGTGGCAAGTGCTTTGTGAGCAGGCTGACAAACTTCAAGCCCAGTTCCAATTCTTTTCCGCGACGCGGTTGCGATTCTTGTCGACTATCACCAATCGCGATTCCACGGCCACCAAAATCGCATTTCCATCCGCGATATCACCCTCACCTCCGAAAAGCCTGTGAATTTCGATAATCTATACCATAGACGCAGAAACCAACCCTGCGCGAAGCAAAAGACAAAGATGGCCAACTTCCTCGCCTCTATCTTCGGCACCGAGCAAGACAAGGTCAACTGCTCCTTTTACTACAAGATCGGCGCCTGCCGCCACGGCGACCGCTGCAGCCGCAAGCACGTTAAGCCATCGTACTCGCAGACGATATTGATGCCCAACCTGTACCAGAACCCGGCCTTCGATCCCAAGAACCGCATGAACGCTTCGCAGCTGCAGAACCACTTTGACGCTTTCTACGAGGACATTTGGTGCGAAATGTGCAAGTACGGCGAGCTCGAGGAGCTAGTCGTGTGCGACAACAATAATGACCACCTGATCGGTAATGTGTACGCGCGCTTCAAGTACGAGGACAGTGCGCAAAAGGCTTGCGACGACCTCAACAGCCGCTGGTATGCCGCGCGGCCCATCTACTGCGAGCTGAGTCCCGTCACCGACTTCCGCGAAGCCTGTTGTCGTCTCAACAGCGGCGAGGGTTGCGTTCGTGGCGGATTCTGTAACTTCATCCACCGCAAGAATCCCAGCCCCGAACTGGAGCGCGAACTAGAGCTCAGTACAAAGAAGTGGCTCAAGATGCGACCTCAATCCCGCAGTCCGACACGGTCACCGAGTCCTGAGCCAACCAGGAGGCGGTATTAATCAGTCATTGAAGAAACTTCTTCCCGGAATCGGTGTAGGGTTCTGGGAGATTATTGAGGGTTCCGTGCAGTTTCTCACGGGGAGCTAGGCAGGAAGGGTTACTGGAGAATGGAGTTTAGGCGTTTTTGGTTTTGGGTGTATTTCGAAGACTGCATGGGTTATACCTCGACACTCTGACTGAGGCTTTTCCACGTCTGCTGCTGTACATACATGTCCTTGCAAGGTGGGAATATGAGAAAGGGATATGGCGTTTCAAGCCTGACAGAAAACGTTTGTCCATTTCTGAATCACGGAACTTTTTCTGTACCCACTTTTTACTAGTTCCGACTAGAATTACATCCAACACCGCCACGTCTTGCACCAGAGGCCAGTAATAATTATTCAACAGATGATGAAACCACGTGCAGGGTATCTCATGCTCACATACTTAGGGCGGGAAACCCCATATTCCACTTCTCTTCAGGCGGACCCCGCCGGATTGCTAGTCAGCTACAAAGCCATTTATCCTAAGACAACCCCTTGATCTTCAGGCTGCGAGAGCCCCTTACCGAAGCCGGGAGACATGAAGTGAACTTGTCTCGTTCTGTGGCGGCACGTTAGCATCACCGGGTTTGTAAAGAGCAAGCTTCGTGCACATACCTGTCTCGGTCTCAAACAGTATGGAGATGTCGTCATGTTCCCCAGGCAGTTCGGGTAGGTCGAGGCAGACAAAACAAGCGTCAGCTGCTGCCTGAGCATCGTCGCTATCCGTGTATGGCTTGGGCAGAGGAAACTTCGCATCGACAATTTTGATGCCTGCTTTGCTGCCCCTTCCAAACGACTCGAACACATCGGTTCCCTTGAGACTAAACCCCATGCATTTTCCATGGCTAAAGTCATCAAAGAATGCGAGGAGTTGGAGCACGCCGTCCTGCTGCACGATCTGAATCCTGGTCTCTGCCGTTTCCCACTTCTTGTGGATGGGGACTACCATGCGCCGCCGCGCAATTGCAAAGCTTGAGGCAACACCATCAAACAAAATTTTGAATCCAGTAATGGCTGTCTGGAACTTGTGCAGCTCCGTGACAGAAGGGAACACAAAGGTCCGGATACTGGGGTTCTGCCTGAAGAGATCAAGTGCGTTGGCCATGTCTAAGGGCAGTTCTCGAGGCACCATTGCCTCCATTATAGCAATCGTCATGTCATTCTGAGGTTGCCGATACACCATCATGCAGCTGGGGTTGCGCACATCGAGTCGGAGTCGCAGTTCTCCTGGGGCAACGTTGATCCTGTCAGTTAAGGTGCCCTCCTTAAATTCGTAAACGACCCTCAGCTTGTCTGCAAGCACGCAAGGCGGTCGGTCTCCATCATTGTCATGGTTGATAACCCTGACCTTTTGCCAGGGCGAATTTGAGAGCGCCTTCAGACTCTGATGTTGTGAATCACCATGTTTCTCGGAGAACCAGATTCCATGCAGAGGAAGCTCGCACACAATGTGCTCATCACGATCTAGAGCTGTGCCGATCAACAGACTGTGCATCCGCAACCGCTCTTGCTCGTCGTTGAAGGATAAGACCATGTTGCCTTTATGGCGGCCATTCTCGAACTTGAGCGACAGAGCCGGATCGCTTGCGTCGCTGCGCAGAAACCCATACTGAACGGGGGTTTGTGGGAGGAAGGCTTGATTGATCCCACTGAGGGTTTTGATTCTCGTCCCCGTGACAACCGCAATCCGGTATCCCCGGTGAAAGCTTCGAGGGCCGGCGGCATGACCCTCCCTCAAGACGCGCTCAAAAAGAGCAATCTCGCAATCTGGTATCGACTCCTTCGGAAACTGTCTTGACTGTGGATCATTGTCGAAGTACTGAAACGCCCGGAGCGTAGACTTGAAGAGGCGGTTTTCATCCTGTCGAGGATAAAGGCTGGAATTGACCTTGGCACTGTAATCATACATGTTCCAAATCATCTTGTAGTGTTGTTGTGGGCACTGCACTACCAGGAAGAAACCACGGGGAAGTTTAACTTCAAGCGAGCAGTTCTCTGATCGCCAACGTGTTTCCTCCCAGATAGGGCCAAAGCTCCTGCTCCCAGAGAGCCGAAGCTGTACGGAACCGTCCTGGCTGGCGATGACGAACAGCATATCCGGTTGGGACTGTGGTCGGACGACGCTCAGGTAGCAAGGGAAATAGAGATGTTGGGATTCCCTGCCCTGCTCCATCAAAAACACCTCTACACGAAATCTAGCAAAGCAGAAAGCAGATGGTGAGTCAGTTAGCGGCAGACTCTCTAAGAGACTCATGCCAGAGGTTGAGGGCTTGGGCTCCATGAGGGATGAGCCCGAAGAACCCCAGAGAATGGATACGATATCCTGATTCGCCTTGGGATATTCGACCCAGATCGATCGGTCGATGATCTGAGGCAGAAAAGCCTCCTCGGGCGGCAGGAAGTCGTTCCTCTTCATAGACATTGTGAGCTTCCGAAGATTGGACACCAGCGCGGCTCGAACCTCTTCAACCTCGGCATCGGGGACCATCCGACCACTAGTGGCGAGCTCGGGTATAATCTCTTCAGTTAACCAGTAGCCTTTTGCCAAGTCCGCGTATGCCTGCTGCTTCGCCCTTTCATGTTGCTGTTGGTATTCGGGGTTTGTCGGCCGCTCCCTGATAGCATTCTCGAGCGCCAGCCTGCCTGTTAGAAACCACCACAAAGCAGCACGGGCAAGTTCTTGCGCTGAACAGGCGACGAGAGGGCGGACACTCTCAGAGTGAAGGCGGAATAGCTCGAACAAATGCCGGGTTCGGGAGACAAATGCATCCATCGCATCGTCCGTTGCGGCAATCACTACGTCGTGGATGGATGCCTTGCGAGGAGACGATGCTGTGATTGTGTCCTTCTCGGAAATTCGGCTCCCTTGGCGCAGAGCTGTATATGGGTGTGTAAAACTGGACGCTGTTGAGTAAACTGAAGAAGGACTCTGGTCCACCGCAGGCTGGGGCTTTTTTGACTTGTCTGGAGTACTCGGCGGGTTATTTTCAGGGGTTTGCTGATCCGAATGAGTTGCCTGGTCTTGTGGGTGACGTCGAGGCGGGATTGGTGGGGGTAGGGAGTTTTCTCTCTGGAGTGCTTGGGGAGGAGGTGGCGGTTGCGCCGAGACTGCAAGTTTCGAAACCGATGGTTGTGCAGAGCCCAGAGGGTTGCCGATATGATACAAAGACGAAGTCTGTGAACCGGCTGAAACCGGGGAATCGCCATCCACAACACCATCGGAGGTAGCACCGGCTCCTCTCTGTGAAGGCGGTAGTGAGAGATCAGATCCTGTCCGTACAGCTTGTGCGAATGCCAGCCCCTCGGCCTCCCGCATCTCAGCTTGGTGTATTTCAATAAAAGACCTCCTCTTCTCATCATGAGATGCCGTCCGGTCGTCTAATAACCTGGCTTGTAGGTTCCTCCCAGCGGGTATCTCCGACTCTGCTAGAAGCGTTCCAGTTGGAATCCCGGTCTGTGTGCGCCGCAGTTGCCCAGGCCCAAAAGAACCCTCACCAGGATGTGACCTTGATGCGCCTTGGTATACATCATACGAGTTGTCTCCATTGCCCGGTGGACGAGTGGCCGTGACAGGGGCAACAGGAGGTGGTCTCAACTTCTTCTTGGAGATTTCGACTGTTGGAGCCTCGCACTCGTCACCGCCAATACCAATGATCTCGGGGTACGTGTCGACAAATCTCACGACCAGGCCAGTCTTCTTCGGCCGAAACCCATGGCTATGTGAGCTGGGTCGCAGTGCAAGATCATGTTGCGCGTTGGTGGGATTTTGTACGTCCAGAGCGTTCGGGTAACGCGTGGCACCCCGGATGTCGAGTTTCGCAAGTTTTGGCGGCGCCGGAACAGGCGCAGCATGGGCGACCTGGAGTGTATCCGATGGTCTGAGGAAGTCGTTTAAATCTTCGGGGTTAGAGGGCTCTTCCTGGAGGGGCTTTCGATCACGGTCCCGGCCAAAAGCTTTGAGCTTTCCCATGAGACGACCCCGCTTCGAGCGACCATCGTCCTGGGCGGCGATGGCGAGAGACTCGTTCTCCATTCTTCGATCGATCGTCACAGTCACACGGCGGTGGAAAGGGTGTCATTTGCGAGTGTGCGGGGGCGAGCGAGAGGTTGTGGCTCACGAGCGAAACAGGAAAGTAGACATGTGCCCTGAGCAGTGCCCGTCGTCAATCCGATAATTGGTGGCAATGGGGCTTCCGCGGGAGAATCCAGATGGATACGAAGTCCACGGGCAGTCGACTGAGGCGGTAGAATTAGAACACGAGCAAATGCCGGGCATGAATGTAAGTATTCAGTCGGCAGAGCGAGGAAGGACGCGGGCGGGCGTCTTAGGTGCCGGTGCCAGCAAGGCGGGGCAGTGTTGGGTCAGGCACGCAGCGGCCAGCAGGCGAGTGCGGGTTCCAAAACGGGACGATCGGGGTGCGCAGTGCAGTCCTCGTGCAGACGCAGAGGAGCGGCGACCAACCACTCGAAAACACACCCGAAAAGTCAGTCAGACCCTGACCGGATATAGAACGAAAGAGTTGGATCCTCTTCCCATCGGCCGCCGATCTGCATCCCTGATGGCGTCACCCCATCGAGCAGGCGGTCTAACGGTGGTGGATTTGGTGTGTTTCAAAAGCCGTCTCGACGCCAAGAATCCCAACCGAGCCCAGAGTCCAGCCCTCCAGCCCTCCGGCCTAGTCGCGTGCTCTGGCCGTAGCACCAACATCCCGGGCAATCACGGTGGGGCTCGCCGATGACCCGGCAAAACGACCTAGTCTTCGGGCCACAATCCGAGGGCTCGGTTGGTGGCTGACACAGCTTCCTGCTGATGTAGACACCGAAACCACAATCTCGTATTTCTCATAACGGATTTCTTTGCTCCTACTTTCTGGCGCCTGAAACTTTGGACCAGCTGCCTGATATTTACTCCACTCAACAAGACCGGCTGATGCTTTCCACTCTGAAACTCTCTAAAGATGGTTGCTGCAGATCGCGATCCCCGCCACTCCAAGTGCAGAACCGTTTCAAGAATGAACTACCTGTCACTAGCCCAAATTCCAGAAACCATCTCTTCGCAAGTGCCATGGATCATCTCAGGCATCCAATCAGGTTCGACAGCAGCGTTGGGGTGGCTAAGGAACCAAATCCAGAGACGACTTGCTGATGTTCTGATATCCGTTCGACTTGCGAGGAAAGAGCTGTCGAGGGATTGAAGATCTTATCAAAGCCATGTGCAAGTGCGAGGTGTGACCGTCCGGTGTCCGTGGTTTTTTCTCTGGCTGGATAGCGAAACCTGAAATGTCGAAATTTACGTCAACAAGTCAGTCCATAGAATTGCATACTATTCCTCTGTTGGCGAGTTGGGGTAAGCGGGTAGCTGTGGGACTCTCAACACAGCCCCTCACCCCCCGCCTTTTTGTAGCTGTGAGTGACGGGTGTAGAACCACAAAGAAGACTGCAAGCTCGGTATAAATTGACAAGCCCTAGAGTGTTGTAGAATGGCTTGAACAAGCCACAGAGGGAGTAGGTCTCTGCCACATACGTCAGGGTGAGCAGTCAGCTGGACAACACAATAGTATATCGTGGGGCACAATTTTCTACCAATCGCACAGCTTGCGGAGCGGTATATACGTCTGGTTGGGATGACCCACGTCATTCTCCGCTGGTCTGGACCCCCCCTCCTCCTTCCCGACCTCGCAGATGCTCTTCTGAATCTCAACTATCTTGCATCCTGCTCGGCATCGGTGCCTACCAATAATCCGTGCTGTCTACCTCTCCTAATTACCACTTGGCTGCCCCAGAATACAAATTCCCTCGCCCCCGAACACGTCTCCGTCCTGGGGAGCACGGTTTTGCGCACTTCTCGAGAGGACCCACACCCACCTATCATTCTTTCCGCACTCTACCTCGCTTGCCATTTTTTTCACCGGCCGCGGAGCCACAGCGAGCAAAGATGATGGGTCTAGTATCAGGTCGCCGCAGGGCAACCTCGAATGCCAGTGAGTCGTCTCGGAAGCTGCTTCCAGGCTGAGCCTATTTTGAACGTTGGAAACTTGTAGCGCATAAACCGGTTGAGGTCCTCCGCCGTATGACCGTTGGAGGCAAGAGCTTGGAATTTGCATTATTAACTAGAGGCTACATGCTGACTGGCAATGTGTACTTGTGTAGGCAGCAGGACATCGAGTGAAGGGTCGCAGGGCGAGGCGCTGGAGGATGATACTCTCGTCGTCGAACCCGACCAGGGCAACGGTTTGCGGATTCTCCCCCCTTGTGGATAACAAGCTGTTGCACCTCCGCTAACGCTCTCCGTTGACAGTCCTATCGCACATCATATCTCAGCTGAGGCCGGGTGCCGACCTCAGCCGCGTTGTTCTACCCACCTTCATCCTTGAGCCGCGCAGCATGCTCGAGCGGATAACCAAGTAGGTCCCTAGTAGGCCATGACTACGTCCAGGCACGATAAATTAACAGGGCCGCCCAAGTTTCATGTGTCATCCCGAGATGCTGCTTCCCATTCCCGAAATCGATGACCCCCTTGAACGATTTGTCGGCGTCGTCAAGTTCTACCTAAGTGGGTGGCACATCCGACCACCGTAAGAGCCCAATTATGTGACGGAACGAATGGGGAGACACGCTTACCGATGCCAAAATAGGGGGGTCAAGAAGCCCCTGAATCCGATTCTTGGCGAGATCTTCACCTGCTACTGGGATTTCCCCGATAACTCCCGAGCCTACTACATTTCGGAACAAACGTCTCACCACCCTCCCAAATCCAGCTACTTTTATATGGTCCCTGGACACAACATCAGGGTTGACGGGACATTGAAGCCCAGGAGCAAGTTCCTAGGCAATTCTGCGGCCAGCATGATGGAGGGAACGGCAATATTAACCCTGCTGAACAGGGGCAAGGATTCAAAAAAGGGAGAAAGATAGTGAGGGTTGATCAGACGTGACTGGTGACACTGGATTGCTGACCGCAGTTCTAGCATTCTTACGCAACCGAATATGTACGCGAGAGGGATCCTATTCGGAAAGATGAAGTACGAGCTAGGAGATCACAGCATTGTGCGGTGCCCCGAAACAGCCTTGTGTGCAGATATCAACTTCAAGACCAAGGGATGGGTTAGCGGAACCTACAACGAGATCGGGGGAACGATCAAGAACGAATCCACGGGCGAGATTCTCTATGAGATCTCGGGGCTGTGGAGCGAAGAGATGTTCATCAGGGACGTCCAGGTAGGTTTCTCAATGTCGCGAGGCTGGAAAAATGACTGACACCAGGTAGACGGGACACAAGGAAATGTTTTTTGATGCTCAGCGAGCGAAACACACACCCCCGCAGGTGCGACCCCTTGAGGAACAGGATGAGAGAGAATCGCAGAAACTGTGGTACAAAACGGCACAGGCGGTAAAGGACCGCAATCACGAGCTGGCGACCGATGAGAAGACCAAAATCGAAGAAACCCAGCGCGAGGAAGCTGCTACACGGGCCCATGACGGTGTTGAATGGCATCCCCGACTGTTCCGGAGGGTAAGGGGAGGGCCTGGGGGCTCGGAAGAGGGCTCGGAAGATCTTGAGTGGATCATCAACGCGCAAATGTATGTGCTCAGTGGGTGCGGGATGTAGAAGCTACAACCCACTCCGGCTGGATGCTTTACTGACCATCGGCAGCGACGGAGATACTCCCGAGAAACAAGCGGCGCAGATAATGGCGATATATCCGATTCTAGAGGGACAGAAGTGGGACCCAAAGAACGTAATCCCTCCCCGCGCGTCAATTTCAGGTTCCGAGACCCCAAATACTGCGTCTCGCTCTGCCGAGGTTGGCTTGATAAATGCAGGGCAGAACAACGTGCCGTCATCAAGCCGCGAGGTACAAAAGGTAAACGCGCCTATTGATCCGTCGCATGGCAGCACGGCAGAGATCCAGGAAATGTTGGCGGCGACCGGGTCTAGGGCAACGAATGAGCCGCTCATTGATTTCCACGAGGATTTGGACAAGAGTTTTCCGGCAGGTATCAAAGGAGTCGAGACAGAGAATTCGAGCGATGAGTTTGTCGACGCCCAGGGTTAATGGTCGACGAAAGCAGAAAATACGCAATCGTGGGGGGGTGAGATGGCTTTCTGGGATAGAGATGCCACAGTGTGAATGGAGGAGGGGAAAATGAGAACCTAGACATGATACCTTGGCAGTTGCATTTAGAGATGCTCAAGTACTGGCAAAAGCCACCGCCATGCAGGCTGTAGAGAGACTCTCAACCGTTACGTAGATATGAAAGATCATGACAGCCGATTCAACGTCGGCCCCTGCTTAAATAAAAAAATCTTATCGGACAGATGAATCATTACACTCTGGGTAGGTATCGATATTTTGTCCAAGATAAAAACTCGTGCCTCCACTCTTGCACAGTGATCCCAACCGTAGACTGAACCAAGGGCTCAGCTGCAAGCTGAGCACCCTAAACCCATTAACTCCGTTGGCACTAGGTCCGTACCCCCATCACTTTCTAACGATAACGCCAGCTCACACATTCTCAAAGCACTCCCCAAACCTTGTAAATCTCAACAAGCGTCTCTCTCTCATATGTCATGGGAAAGTCATGGCCCCCAGGTACTGTCGCCCACTCAACACTGTCGCCCACCAGCGGGATTGCGTCACTCTTGTAATGATCCGGGTCGATGATCTCGTCATCCTTTGCCAGGATCACCAGCGTACGTCCCCTTCCCTTTCCTTGGTGGCCGCGGAGAGCCAAACGCCGCCATGCGCCCTGTTGCCCTACCAGTGGCGCGTCTCGGATACAGGACATGAAGGCGGGGATAAAACCATCGTGGTGGTTCAGCATCCATTGCACGTAGCGGATCACACGAACTTCGAGGGGTGTGATTTTCTCGGGGGAGGAAGCAGGGGGGTCGGCGGCTTCGGTGAGCGAGAAGCTGATAGGGTCCGTCGTGCGGTCAGGGTGGGGGACCTTGCCGTTACTGTTGCGCTTGCTACTCGCAGCAATGGGCTTTTGCAGTTTGTGCTTGGTGATAGCGGCGAGGAGGCGTTCCGGTATCAAGCCCGCGGTGAAGACGAAGCGGGTGACGATGCCGAAGTTCTCGGGTCGGATGAGGCCGGCGGGTGCGAGCAGAATAAGAGAGGAAACAAGGTGCGGGAAGGTGACTGCGAAGTGCACGGCTACACCGCCGCCGAGACTGTACCCGATGAGGCTGAAGGCGTTGGAACCGGTCCAGGCCAGATCGGAGGAGGCGAGCGCCAGGAGCATCTGCGTGGTGTAGAGACGTGCATCATGAGGTAGGTCACCGACGCCATCAGAGAAGCCACGGCCAAAGAGGTCCTGGGGAGTTGTCAGGATATGATTTGAAGCTGACTGGGAGGGGGTAGGAACTTACAAAAAGCATTACTCGACATCCCTGTTCTTCCACCAGGGCGTGGGCAATCTTGAACAGGGTCATGGACGAGGTGCTGATTCCATGAACGAACAGCACTTTGCGGCCTGTCTCAGGACCCCACTCGTAGACACGGATAGACCCGTAGGGCGTAGCGACATCACGGGATCCGGGAAAGGCGTCAGGTTTGTATTCAAGCCGGTCTACCTCGTCCGTGGACATGTAAGGCAAGACGGTGTTTAGTGGGCTAGGCATGATCTTGGGATGCTTCGGCCAGAGAGCGCGTTTAAGCAATGATAAAACTACCGTCGTCGCCACAACGGCACTAGCTACGATGGCTGTTGTGCAGCTTGTCGCGTGGTTATCCATGGCGGTGTAGAGAGGAGCCTGATACGCAAATGGAACTTGCAAGCTTAGACAGTGGTGACTGACGCGACAGAGAAAATGTAAACTCAAAATGGGTGCAAACTCAGAAAAGGAAGGGGCACATTGTTTTGACCAAATGCGCATCCTATTGACGCCCAATATTGTCCCAGGGAGAATATGAAAATGAGTTGCGAATGCCAGCATGGACATTCGCACATTCGTGACATTGGTGTGGCTCATCTTACATGACCAGTCGTCAGCTCGGCCTGTGACCGTCGGACAAGGCGCTGGTCAGGTCGAAATACAACGCCATTGCAGAGAGCCCATGAGGGCCTCCACCACAATTCTCTAGGGCGAGTGGCTATGAAATGTTGTAGTTTCCATCACGGAATGGCATATCCTTGGACTGTTTTTCTTTTAATCTCTGGAGGCCCATTCCAGTTCTCAATCTTTTATCGCTTGGGGATGGTGTGAGAGTTGGCTTGGCGTGTGAACCTTGCGTTGATCATTGATAAGAAGGACCCACACATCTCGTCTCACAGGCTCACACCTATCTATATGCTCGTTCCCTTCTAATTGCCCGATAGTCCAGTGCTGAGGCAGCAGTTGTCTCAGTGAAGGTTGTTGATACTATCCCGAACACTCTACATACATACAATATCTGGGATTATAAAGCAAATCTGTGTGCTTTGGCAGCAAGGTTCTCCATTCTGCAAATCATACGTCACCTATGACGTATTCATGCCTGAGGTTGAGTTGAGCGGAGCGAGCCGAACTTCTTCAAACCTTCTTTCAAACCATGCCCAAGCGCAACTTTGCGCACAGCATCCAGCCTCCCAGCGTCCCGATCGAAAGTCACCAACTCCACATCCCTGCCATTGGGTGCTGCCCAAACAAACAAATGTAACTTCAGATCAGATCTCGACAAACCCTGCCGCCCTGACCTTTCAAGGCCTGTTTCTGGGTGTGGCGTGTTCACCCGCCTGAAAACTCCACAGCTCACACGGAAACCGTTACACTGACCGGCCAAGTCACCCGGCATGCATGTTCTCGTCCGGGGTCGGCACTTGCGCCCTACCTTAACTTACATGATACCAAGCTGCCGAGACGCGGAGCACCATGCCAACCCTTCATCCCACCATCACCTTCCGTGATACCCGCGATTCCGATCCGGCGACTGACCCCCACTTAAAGCGGTTCGGCACCCGGGCACCCGCCCTTCACCCTTGCCTGCTTTCCGGAACGGCGGGCCCGGTATCACAGTGCTACCGCGGTACAACTGCAGCTCCCTGTCAGGTCAGCCATGGGTCCGGCTCAATAATCGCCCGGTTTTTACTCAAAAGAGCGAACCCCGAACACTCCACAGTAATAATGACACAGCTCTCCATCCATCATCTAATTTACACCCACAGACACCACTCGCCAACCATCCAAGCCATCAACCCCTTTGCCAGGGTAGACCATTTAGTCTTTAAACCTCTCTCATCCTCATCAGTCCTCCAAGGACAAACTTCCGTAATACCACCACAGAGGAGATGGGAACCGGAAAACGGGAACCCCAATTCCCTCTCACCACCAGAGTGAGATAAGCCTCAACCAAGTGGCGAAATACATCTCATTAACGTGATACACCAACTTGCTGAGTGATTGGTCTATTGACTGGGTGGGTGGAGGAAGCAAATTCCCGCATCGTGCTATGAAAAGCCCCAGCTGCTAGATAGAGCTATCTGCAGACAAAGCTGCTTATCTAGATCCTCGACCAAAAGTTGGGTCTGTCCCGTCTTTCGGGGTGCCCGAACGGATTGGTGTCTACCTACCGGAGACCAGTAGCACACTACAGTTAATCAATGCACACAGGTGCCCCATGTTAACGGAATTTTCGCTTTCTTCGCGACATGGGCTGAATATTTGGTGGCCTAGATCCTTCTCCCATCCTGCCGACTGTAGGTGGCTGATAACGCCGACCAGATAGTACTCTGGCTTGTCATTCCGTGGCCAATTTCACCCTCACCAACAAGAAGCTTTGGGAACGAAGTTTCATATCTTCGCAAAAAGGGGTATTATCAACAAATGCTAGCTAGAGATCTGGTGTGACTTCCACGGGATATAAGGCAACCACTAACACAACGAGAATAAAAGAAAGAGAGAGAAATAAAATAAAATGAACAGGGTGGTGTGCAGTGGCTTGACCTTTCCAAGTCTCCGGACCTCTGGCCTTCGTATAGACTTGACTGCAAAGCTCAACTTTACGCCTAGCAAATACTAGGCTTCTTCTATTCAAACAAGGTAACCCCCTCTTTTTATAAAACCTTTCACTCAGTCGCCGAGGCACTCTTCTCCTTGGTATCAGCTCCCGGGGGTGTTGGAGGTGCCGACCGAGCCATGTTTTGGTGCTCTGGGATACCATGTTGAGGAATGACGACAACACCATCCTGCTTCTGGACATTGTCGGCAGGTGTCCACGCAAGGTAGTCACGGCGAACCTAAATGACGTGTTAGCAATTTTGTGGTAGAGGTGTTTAGAAGGCAGGTTACATACCTCAACGTAATCGTAAGCGAACTCGCCGTGCTGGTCGTCATCCATACCGAGCAGCTCGGCCTCGGAAGAAGCGCGGAGCTTCAGGCCAGGAATCATGTCAATGGCCTTGGCAATGATGGCAGACACGACGAACATGTAGGCGCAGCACGCCACTATGTAAGCAACCTGGACATACAGGAGACGGTAGTTCTGGTTAAGGAAACCACCAGTAACGACGCCAGTGTTGACGCCATCGAGACCGAT
>Ga0247763_1000557_pt1 | contig 22265 bp, 19 predicted proteins | sample UWRJL141409B4_FD_179926 | JGI IMG/M metagenome (GOLD analysis project Ga0247763, IMG submission 179926) | Plant litter microbial communities from Arlington Agricultural Research Station in Wisconsin, United States - UWRJ-L141-409B-4 | ecosystem: Environmental > Terrestrial > Plant litter >...
TCGACCCAGTCGCACTGCACGCCCGCACACCGCATCACCCACCACACCACACCACCATCGCATTGCACTGTAACCATAATCCTCACCGACCGGCAGGGGGGAGGCATCCGTCCCGTCCCATCCTCATGGCACCCCTCCCCCCTTTCCCCAGAGCCCCAGACACCACGCGAACCCCCAGAGTGCCGTTGTGTGCCAATGCAACCGACGAGGTAGCCACGCGGGCGCGTCAAGGTTTTTTTTCCCCCTTCGCGTCTTCCCCTTCCCCTGTTCCAGCTGTTTGTTCCCAGCCCAGCAAAGCATCAGCACCACTGGGGCATGTCAGTCAGTTAGAGAGTCCCCGACCCTGACCAAATATCAGCACTAGACCCTGTCAATGTCATCCCCAGGCCTGGCCCAGTCTTGCGTCTGCGGCACATGCTGACACTCGCCTTTCCCCAACCTCTCTTACCTTGATGCGCCACCTTTCAAACCTTATGCCCTTCTAGACTTTTACCATCCCCCGACGCTCGCTCGTGCGCGAGATAGGGAGAGAAAAGCGGAAAAGAAGTCGCCATGCCATTATACAGCGCTGCTCCGCCAGCCCGGCCGTTTAGCGACGACAAGCCGACGGTGCTGGTAGCTTGGTGGATTGCCGGACTCTGTTCCGTGGTGATCGCGCTGCGGCTCGCGGGACGTTGGATCCGGGTAGAAAAGTTCTTTGTGGAGGACAAGATCGCGGCTGGTTTCTTGGTGCCGTTGGTGTTGAGGACGGCCGTCATCCACGTCGTGTTGGTTTACGGTACAAATAATGTTTTTATCGAGGAGCCGGTGCAGTTTACGGAGCTGGAGTTGAGGCATCGAGAGGTCGGGAGTGGATTGGTGTTGCTGGGGAGGATACTTCATGTCACAACGTAAGTGTTGCCTGTCCAGATGTGTCGTGTCTCCTTTCTAACATTGTTCGCCAGTCTCTGGGCACTCAAGTTCGTCAACCTCGAGTTCTTTGGTCGGCTCGTGGCTGGGCGCAAACGATACAACCGCATATTATGGTGGATCCGCGGCGTCTTCATCGCCACGTTTGTCGCCAGCGTGATCAGCACCCTCGCCGAGTGTCGACCTTTCCAGGGATACTGGACTGTAACACCCGACCCGGGACCGCAATGCCGGCAAGCTTCCGCACAACTTATCACCGTCGCGACCAGCAGTGCCATCACCGACCTATTGCTGGTGGTGTTCCCAGTGCCCATCATTGCGTCGAGCCAGCTGAAGCTCACCCGAAAGGTGGTGTTGATACTCCTCTTTTGTCTTGCTGTCGCCAACGTCGTCGTCTCCCTCTACCGCGTGCCGCGTGTCCTCGCCGAGGCCGGCTACCAAAGCACGCGCACAACATGGGCGTCAGTCGAGATCCTGGTCGCCACTTTCGTCGCCAACTCTCTCGCCCTGGGCTCTTTCGTTCGCGACACCGGCCCGAAGAAGGCTCGCTTCAAGCCCTATGCTGGGGGCTCCGGCATGGGCTCAGGGATCGGATCCTCCGGCACGCGAAGTGCTCAGCGCGGGCCGCCAACAGTCGATATCGAACGGGGCCGCCCCAAGACTGTGTCGGAGGAGGACGAAATTACAGCGAGCAGAGAAACAAGTAGTGACGCTGGGTCTTCACCAAGGAAACGAGAAAAGTCTCGCAGCCGCCGCACAGCCAGCCGGGACTCATTAATTCCCCGTGGTCATGGTCACGTACCGGCCTTTTCGCTGGAGAATGCCAACGTCGTGATGAAGACAACGACCATCCAAGTTACCGTGAGTGAGCTGGGAGAAAGGCCGAGGCCCGCTACCCCTATGGGGATAAGGCCGACAGAGAGGAGTAAACCGGCCAGCAGTAGGGGTAAGGAAAGGGGGTCGACGTTGGTGCTACGGGATATGGAGGCTCTGCCAGGCCAAGTGCCTCTGTCGGCAGAGTCGAGTTCCGCTACGCTGCGGGACTAACATTGAATGACGGTAATGTGTCACGAAATCTGTAATGGTAGTGCTTGTACCAAGTATTGTAGCTGCCCATGACCAACATGCGTTGCGTTGTGACTTGGGGCTTTTCGTGCTCTGTCATGCTTGTTCGGCGCCGTCTGCTAATCCAGTCACCTCTGCATGTGTTCTCTCGCGGGGTTGCGAATTCCACAGACGCATAAACGGTGTGGTTGCACAACTGGGGCTACTGGTGGTTGGAAACAGAGTTTAAACTCCAGTCGATGGTCGTATAGCCAGTCCGGGCAACATGTTGCGAGTGGTAGCGTTCCGAAAGTCCCCGCATGGAGAAAAAGGGGGAGGGTGCATTGGCGGTGGGGTGGAGCTACCAGAACCAGAGAGGCCAGGGGACGGAAGCCAATTGCCAGTCGGACCGGTAATGGAACTCAGTTTTGGGTCTGCAGCGTAACTGACTTGCGACAAGCAGCTGCGTTAGTTGAGTTGACAAGTGGATCGCGATGGCACATGGCCATTGGAATTTGGGGGGTAATCTGACCGGGTTGGGTCCACTGGGAAATGTCTCGGGTGGCCTGCGGGTCGTGTGCGCGCCGTTGAGAGCTTGACGCCCCGCCGTCGTCGTTGATGCAATGCCTCGTGGCAATCTCAGGGGGTGTCCTCGGAAGCTAACGTTAGTCTGGATCGCGTGCTTGTTCACTCCTCGCCGAGACAGCACGTGCTGCTCTTATCTCTTTGCAGCCTCGGTGACTTGTGACGGAGATGATCAGGATGTTCTGGGCGCGTTTTGGAGGCGAAAACCACGCAGATTCACTAAATTTCAGAGAGCAAACAAATTGGCCTAGGCACCTTGCCCCCTCATCCCTGTTTTCTCAGCATTTCCATGCGGAATTGTGGGGACACAAGCAGAGCTTCTTCCAATGCGACCCTTGCTCCTTCCCGCTTGGCCGACTGGCCACTGCGCGGTTGCGATTTGCCGTGTGCAATTTTCTGGGCATCCTCGATCTTATCACCAATCCCAGACCGCAGACCCCAGCCACACTCCTCACTGCGCAGCTGGGACTCGATGCTGGATCGTGCATACGATTCGACCGCACCGAATTGGTAATGTGAGGGTAGGATTCGCCGAGAATCCCGTCTCTCGTCTCTTGCTTGCCTGCAGCGCTCAGGTGCGGGGCACGGAACGCAGTCAGCAGCGCTCGGTTTGCTCCCTCCAGGGCTGATGCGGCAGTGTTTCTCTCCCTAGCGGGCGCCATTTGGTATATACAGGCGCCCCCGGCTGCCTCTGCCGGGTATTGCATCTCAACGGCCCGCCACACTCACGTCAGTGCCCGACACCTCGACATCGCTCCATGACGCACGACGCTTCCTCCCCTCCTCCAATGAACCCCGCACCATGACGGTCGGTCGTGATCTCGAGTTGAACGAGCTGCACGGCAGCCGGAGTCTGGCCGAGGGCAGCAGCTTCACGGTCCACGCCCGCGCCGCCGAAGCGAAGCGTCTTTCGGCCGGTGTCCGGGGCGCCACAGCCCGCTTCATCGACTCGTTCCGCCGCGAAGATGGTGGCCGCATCGGACCCGACGGCAACATTGAATTCCACGTCACCGACGCCGATGGCCTCCCCAGCCAGACCTTTGGTGCTCCCGCCGGCGTTCACGTCGCCCGCGACCATCGAGGCCAGCGCTACTATGACTTGCAGACAGCGAACGCCAAGACGGCCAGCTCTCTGCTGACGCGCGAGCTCAAGGGCCGCCACCTTCAAATGATCGCCATTGGAGGCTCCATCGGCACCGGACTCTTTGTCGCATCGGGCAGGACCCTCAGTCAAGGCGGGCCGGCTTCGGTGCTACTTGCTTACCTCTTTATTGGCATCATGCTGTACTGCACCGTCCAGGCCCTCGGCGAGATGGCCGTTGTCTTTCCCGTGGCTGGATCCTTTTCCGCTTTCTCGACGAGATTTCTTGACCCCTCTTGGGGTTTTGCCATGGGCTGGAAGTGAGTATTCCAGCTATGCTTGGTATCCCCAAACACAAACTGACGTAATTCAGTTACGCCCTGCAGTGGATCGTTGTGCTCCCACTCGAGATTATCGCGGGCGCGTACACGATTGGCTACTGGAACCCCAGCCTAAACCCCGCCATCTTCGTCACCATCTTCCTCGTTGTTATTGTAATCATCAACCTGTTCGGCGTTAAGGGGTATGGAGAAGCAGAGTTTGTCTTTGCTATTCTCAAAGTCACGGCCGTCATAGGCTTCATGTGAGTGTCTCGACCCAGCTGTCGTGGCCGTAACTAACGACGCAGTTTGCTTGGTATCGTTATCAATATTGGTGGCACACCAAATGGGGGCTATATCGGAGGCAAGTACTGGTCCGACCCCGGAGCCTTCAACAACGGCTTCAAGGGCTTTGTCAGTGTGTTTGTGACAGCTGCTTTCGCTTTTGCCGGCACCGAGTTGGTCGGTCTCGCCGCGGCCGAGACGGCTAACCCCCGCAAGTCGCTTCCCACTGCTATTAAGCAGGTGTTTTGGCGCATCAGCCTCTTCTATATCGTGGCTCTTACCCTCGTTGGCCTCCTTGTTCCGTACACGGAACCCCGGCTTCTCGGTGCCTCTCACATCGCCGACGCAGCCGCTAGTCCATTTGTCATTGCTATCGAGAGCGCAGGCGCCACTGTGCTGCCGAGCGTGATGAATGGCGTTATCCTTATTTCGGTCATTAGCGTGGGCAACTCAGCTGTCTTTGGCTCCTCACGCACACTTGCTGCTCTGGCAGATCAGGGCCAGGCACCCCAGATTCTGGCCTATGTCGATCGCACTGGCCGACCGTTGGTGGCAGTCCTCCTCACCTCGGCCGTCGGTCTTCTCGCTTATCTTTCAGATAGCGAGGTGCAGTCCAAGATTTTCGACTGGCTGCTGGCTATCAGCGGTCTGAGTACCATCTTTACTTGGGCCAGCATTTGTCTGGCACATATTCGATTGAGGGAGGGATGGGCATACCACAACCGGTCATTGCGGGACATGGCGTTTCGCGCACAGGCAGGCGTCGTCGGGTCCTGGATCGGGTTCTCGTTTAACATTTTTATCTTGGTGATGCAGTTGTGGGTGGCGATATCACCCATTGGCGTTGAAGATCAGACTACTGCGGAGGCGGTGCAAACTTTCTTCGTACAGTGTGCCGCCATCCCGGTTGTCTTGATATTTTACCTAGCACATAAGTTATGGTACAAGACGAGTCCGGTGAAGGTGGAAGACATGGACATTGACACGGGTAGGAGAGATTTCGGGAGGTTAGGCATCATCAAGGCCCAAGAGGAAGAAGAGCGACAAGCGTGGCCTGCATGGAAAAGGCTGTACAGGTATCTCTGCTAAGGGATACCATGCCAATGAGTGGATAGATGTGCGCCATGTATATGTTATGTATATGTAATTAATGTCAATATGATGTCTTGATTAGATCGACTCGAGAACTGAGGGTTCCACTGTTTACATCAGCATGATGCCTTTTACTCTGCAGATTCCCGAGAAAAGTCCAAGCGGCCCGTCCCGAGCCTGTCGTAGCGTGGCGAAGACGGCGAGGTGGATGGAGACGTGCGCTAGTGTTCGCCGAGGAGCTCACGCTAGACGGGGCTTCGCCGAACAGACATGCTTGGCGGGGCGGAGACATTTCCGGGGAGTCGGGGAGTCGGGGAGTCTGGGAGGGGAAGTAGTTGGAGGTCGCTGATTACGTAGTATCTGGTTTTTTTGTTTTTTGCCAAGGTTTACTTTGTTTTTGCGGAAGAAGTATGCAGCAGTGTCAGTCCGTCAGACAGTTAGTTAGTCAGCTCATGATCATGATCATGATGGTGGCGTGGTTGGTTGGTTGTCCCCTATATTGCCGTCCGGCTCGACCCGACGTGGCCAGACATTTCATTTTGCTTGAATCACGGGGTTTTAAGGGTCATTGGTTATAAGTCGACCTACCTACCTACCTTTTTTGACCTAGCAACCAACTAACCAGCCAACCTAACCCCGTCTACCTTACATCATCGTCACAGACAGGTGCTCACTTACTTTACCTGCCGACCCAACTTTGTGAGAGTGATTTATATCCACTCCAGTCTGTTTGTTGCTGTGCCTGTAACATTAAACTTGAACACCATCATCACCGCCAAACCATACCAAACCACACCAAATCACATCGGCAATACCGACAACACACCGCTAGAACGAATAACGGAGAGAAGAGAGGGAAAAAGATGGGCTCTCGAACTCCCAAAAGGATACTAATAGCAGGCGGCGTCGCCGGCGGCATGTCCTGCGCGACGCGTCTCCGACGACTCGATGAATCCGCGTCCATAACGGTTTTCGAAAAAGGTCCGTACGTGAGCTTTGCAAACTGTGGGATTCCATATGGGATTAGCGAGGTCATTCCCGATAGGGAATCCCTTATTCTCAACACACCCGAGGGATTCAAGAGGAGGTTTAACTTGGATGTGGTTGTGAATGCTGAGGTCGTGAGGGTGGATAGGGATAGGAAAGTCATTGTCGTCAAACACAAGGGAGAAGCAAAGGGGGAAGAGGAAAACGAAAAAGAAAAAGAAAAAGAATGGGCATATGATGTCCTCGTGCTAGCGCAGGGTGCGGAGCCCGTCAAGCTAAATGTCCCCGGAGCGCAAGGGGAGCAGGTTTTCCACCTGACGACCATTGAGGATATGGATGGGGTGAATGGATTTATCGAGAAGCATAGTGTTAAACAAGCGTGTGTGGTCGGTGGCGGGTTCATTGGATTGGAAGCGGCAGAGAACCTAAAACTGAGAGGGTTGGAGGTGACGTTGTTGGAGTGGGCGGGACAGGTGTTGACGTCGTATGATCGCGATATGGTTGGTACGTTTCCCCCCTCCGCCCTCTCTCTCTCCCCTTTCCACTCGTGGGTGGGAGACTGGTACTGACTGACAGTGGACAGAACCCATCCACGCTGAACTTCGGCGCAATGGCATCTCGCTGCATCTCTCCACGGCCGCCACCTCCATCACCCCGACCGCTGTCCACACTTCCGCCAACACCACCCACCCTGCGAGTCTGGTAATTGTCGCCCTCGGCGTCCGTCCCCGCACTGCTCTCGCCGCATCCGCTGGCCTCGACATTTCCCCTACCACCGGTGGCGTCCTCGTCTCTCCAAACATGCAAACCTCCGATCCCTCCATCTACGCCGTCGGCGACATGATCGAACCACCCTCCCCCTCGGGGAGCACCCCCCGCCTGGTTGCGCTCGCCGGCCCGGCTAACCGCCAAGGCCGTATCGCCGCGGACCACATCTGCGGAATCAACCCTTCTGGCAGCTACCGTGGGAGCGTCGGCACTTCTATTGTCAAGGTATTCAATCTCACCGCGGGAATGGTCGGTCTTTCCGTCGCCGCTCTCCGAAAACAAGGAGGGAATAATCCACTCTGGGTATCGGCTCACCCCCCGGATCATGCGGGGTACTACCCCGGCGCGAAACCTGTTTCTATAAAACTCGTGTTTTCCCCGGATACGGGAAGAATCCTCGGTGCTCAGGTCGTGGGGATAAACGGTGTAGATAAACGCGTCGATGTCTTGGCCACGGCCATGCAAGCGGGCTGGACGGCCCAAGATCTGGAACATTTGGAATTGGCGTATGCGCCGCCGTACGGCTCCGCTAAAGACGTGGTGAATATGGCGGGGTTTATTGCTGGGAATGTGCTGAGAGGAAATGTCCAGGTGGTGCATGCCGATGAGATTGATGAGAAGGAACTGGAGGAGGGTTGGCAGGTGGTGGATGTGCGAGGCCCCGGGGAGTTAAAAAAGGTCGGGTTCGTCAAGGGGGCGGTGAATATTCCGATCAACGAGTTGAGAGAGAGGTTGGGAGAGTTGAGCCCCAAGAAAAAGACGTTGGTGTATTGCCAGGTGGGATATAGGGGATATCTGGCGTATCGGATTCTGAAGCAGCGTGGGTTTGAGAATGTGTACAACTTGGATGGGGGGTTCAAGACGGTGTCGCAAGCTGGGTTGAAGGCGTTGCAGGAGATGCCCAAGAGTGGATGTTGACAACTGGTGAGCGCGAGGGGAGATAGATTGTGCCTGGAGATATAAAACAGCAGCCATTCGATTTCTTGCGCTTTCCCGTTGCCCTCGCCGCCATCACGTGAGACCAGGCTCCGACCGCGATGCGCAAAACATCACGCAGCCTGATGGACAGCAGAGGAAATCCTGTTTCCCAAAAAATCCCGCAGCTATTCTCAGTACCTATTCTACTACAATAGCAAGAAACCATGCCCGACACTTCGGTTATCGGCTGCCTGCTGGACGTGTCTGCCTCGATGCAGGCGACGTTGGAGACAGGGAGTGGCGATCAGCGGGCTGTCGAGCGACTCCGGGCCGTCATTCGAGCGGCGATACAGCTGGCTCGGGCGGAGCAGAAGCACGACCCCGACGCCGTCCTCTTCGTGGGCGTCTTTGGGCTCGACACGCAGCAGGGATGTCCGGCTTCCATTGATCTCTGCAGTGCCATCGAGGGCGCCCTTGCTGGCGACGGCACGGACGAAGGGCTCGACGGTCATCAGCTGCTCATTCGTCTTGCTAACCGCCGTAACCGGGCACACATCAAGCGCTACATCCAGACAAATCTCAAGGAGCATGAAGCCCGCATCATTCACAGCTACCTGCAGCGCCACCCGGATGCCATTGACGCCTTCGCCGCTGCCATCCCGGACAGCGATGCTGCTGCCTTTGGTATCGGCGCAGCCCAGAACGCCGCCGATTTTGGGAGCTTCCTTGGCTTTAATGGTCTGTCGGAGTTTATGGACCGTCAGACTGAAGACTCAGATGCCATGAGGATGGCGCGTCGCATCTGTAAAGAGTGGCTCAACGACTATGCCCAATTCACACCCCGCAAGATCGATGCCGTGGTGCGGCTTCTCGAGAAGATGGACGCGCAGATGGACAATGGCCTCGGTGGCCGGCGAACTACCCTGCTTGACGATCTTCGCAGCTACATGTATGGTAACACGCCAATGAGAGAGTCCATCACCAAGGCCTCGGTCGTTTTTGCCGGCCGCACGGCCTCTCGACAGCAAGTCCTGGTCTTGATTTCCGACGGGCAGTCGACCGACGGTGATCCCACGCCGGTTGCCACACAGCTCAAGAGTCGGGGTGTCGACGTCGCCACCATCTTCCTCACGAACCAGTCTCATTACGCGCAGAAGCGCCTCTATGACACGCCTGCGCAGAACTGGGACAGTGGCCAGCGCACCCTCTTCAACATGGCGAGCCGTGTCAGCGGTGCCGCCCACCCTATCCCCGTCCTCACTTCGCTGGGCTGGGTTGTGCCGTCGTCGGGCGAGTGCGGGCTATACGCGGCCGTATGCAGCACCGATGCTCTCGAGGAGTTTTGCATCATGCTGCTCTCTGCCCGCTTCGGCAGCGCCGATGCCCTGCTCGACATTCTGGGAAAGGTCAACACCGACAGCTTCGTCAACGACGAACACGTGAGCGTGTGCCGGAACCCGTCAAACCAGGGCGACGAAGGCGTCTGCTACGCCCATGCCGTTGCCGCTGCCGCCCACATGGCCTTGATCCGCATCGTCGACCGCGAGGGAGGAGGTTGCCCGTCCATTGCAACCATTCGTAACAGGATCTTACAAAGCTTCCCGGCCCGTCCAGGTGGCCAATCGACTATTAGAGCCCTGGCCGAGGTCGCGCGGTGGTACCGACCGCTGCGGTTCAACGAGGTTGACGAAGGCGGCGCCCGCCAGGCCATCCTGCGTCGCCGACCCGTCTTGACCACCTTTCGTCTATCCAAAGCAGGTTGGAAGGTTTTTGCACAGCACTTTGGCCAGTCTAGTCATAGAGGCCGAGACTGCCGCATCGAAACACTCACACTCGCAAAGATGCAGCAGCAACAGCAGCAGCAACAGCAGCAGCTGATCCAGAACCGGCCTGGCGATGGCGACGACGGAGGCGGTCACGCAGTCGTGCTCACGGGCTGTGATCCCCAATCGCTAGTGTTTTTAAACTCGTGGAACGATACCTGGGGAAACCATGGGAGTTTCAGCGTCGAGAACGCGCGCGTGTTGGCGCGCCCCCCCGACGTGGTTGCCGCACGCTTCTTCGACGTGTTTTGGTTCGAGGGCGACCTTACCCCGGGAGAGCGCGCCGCCTATGATCGCAAAGCCGATGCGGCAGTGCAGGGCCACGCGGCGGAACATCCGAGCTTGTTTGGCTTTGAGTCTGTTTGTCCTCTCTGTCGTGTTGCGTCGCCAATTGCGTCCTTTACGGGGAGTATTCGCCGTGCTGTCTGCCCGCGGTGTCGGAGGTCGTTTGCCCCGGAGCCAGGACAGCTTGTTCGCGCCTTGTATATCAAGGCGGGCCTAGGAGAGGTCTGAGTCTGTCTGCGTGTATGAGAGATCCTCTTTGGACATGTTGAGATGAGATACAAGATTTATTTCAGCAGCAGTGTGAAGCATGCCTCACGCAGGGCGTTGAGGGTACCGTAAGTCCTAAACACGCACGAAACATGTCTGCAAAAATATTCCGAAATATCTCGTTGCGCTATACGAAAAGCCAAGTCCTGACCATTTCCCCAGTGGTGTTCATCCAATCTATTAAATGGTAGGCAAGAAGACCTAGAACTGGATGCTAAAAGCACTGCCTAAACTCCAGGATCCTGTATTCGTTCTGCTTCCAGGCCCCAAAATCTTGACCGACTCAATGAAGACGTCGGTATTGTAACCAAACGTCCCAGTTGCCTCAAGCCTCCCTCCATCCCAACTGAACACAATCTCGGATTTTACATTGCCGACGTCGAGGCTTATACCGTCATCGAGGTACAACTCACCACGAGCTGTATCACACATCCCAGGCGCCACCACCAGAGTAAAATTCTGTGATCGTACCTCCGACGTGGTCATACCCCCGCGCACACGCATAGGGAGAATGGAGCCCCCGCGAATATGAACGGGGATATCCCCCAAGCCGACGCCCTTGACAAACACCGCAGATGCTGTCCCTTTGATTCTCGCCAGTCCAAAAGTCATAAAACACGTCGTCAGGGAGATAGAGATCAACTGCTTCGCTGCCTTGCTCTGTGACAGGAGACACAACCAGCGCGTCTCCCCATAGCCATTGGGTATCAATCCCATAGGTATTCTCATCGTGGGGCCAAGCAAACCACAAAGGCCCCGCAACAGGAGAACCCCGAGTATGGGCGGCCCAGAGTGCCGTGTAGAGGTAGTCCAGCAGGCGGTAGCGGGTCTCAAGAGCCTTGCGGGCTGCGTCTGCAACAACATCCCAACGGTAAAACTCCTGGGAGGGTGATGTGAGGTCAGCATGGTTGCGGAAGAAGGGCTGAAAGGCGGCAAGCGTCGCCCATCGGGCACAAAGCTCAGGCGTGGTGATGTTGTTGAAGCCACACACGTCTGATCCGACCATGGGAAATGCCTGTATCCCTGCCCAGCCGAGAAGTTGTGCAATCGCTGTGCGGTAGTCGGCCCATGTCGATGCGTTGTCGCCAAACCAGTGCGCTGCGTGTCTTGCAGTTCCGGCAAACGTCGACCTGGTCAACACGAATGGCCGTTTCCCTGGATGAAGGCTGTGCAGGGCCAGGGATGTGGCAGCTGCCATCATATGGCCATAGAGATTATGTGTGTCGTACTGATGGGTGCCATCGGCATTACTAACGTTGGTGAAGAGGGCGCCTGAAGACAAAGCTCCCTTGTGGTTGGAAATCAAGTACCCAGGAGTGAGAAGGTTGCGGTCAGAGAGGCCTGACTTGAAAGCGGACTCGGGAGATGGCGGCCCGCCATTGTCATGCTGTGTGGCCGGAAGCGCATCAACCATACAGGAAATGCCGTCACACATGTTGGAGGCCTCGTTCATGTCGACCCAAAGGCCGTCAATGGGTAGGCCGGACGATTCGTTGTAGAAGCGTGCAATCTCGTCAGTCCACCAGTCCTGCGCGCTGGGCGCGAACCAGTCCGGCCACACTACTTCGCCGGCCCATTGCAGACCACGGTACCAAGAGCCGTCAGCTGCCCGGAGGAACGCCCCTTGTGCTGACCCGCGGTCAAATGGACCATATCCGGGGGTCCGGGCAATTCCCGGGTCCATTATCTGAACATAGCGCTGACTGTTCTTGTGGAGCGTGTCCACCAAGTCTCTTATTCTGCTGAGAGGATATTGGACAGGGTCTGTCGTGAAGTCGCGGTGAGCATCCATGTAATCAATATCGGCCCACACCACCTCAAGGGGAATCCTGGCGGCAGAGTAGTTGGCCACCACCTGTGTGACGTGGTCGATATTTGGCCAGCCGTATTTGCATTGGTGGAAACCCATCGCCCAGTATGGCATCATGGCCGGCAGGCCTACCACCTGGGCGAACTGCTTGCTGACATCTACCGGATTGGGCCCTGCAAGAAAGTAGAAATCGAGCACTCCGCCGATTGCGCGGTATTCGAGGAACCGCTTGCCGTCTGCCGTCTTATCCACCAAAACATCCATGCCGTTGGCATTGAGGAGGAACACACCGTGTGTGCCCGAGACCCGGTGATCAAAGTAAACGGGATGTGTGCCGTAAAGGTTTGCGTTTCGTGGAATCCAAGGTGATTCGGCGTTCCAGAAGGTCCTTCTATATCCAGCTTGTGGAAGTCGGAAGCCATCCGAGTGTTCGCCCAGGCCATACAGATTTGCATTTTCTGGAAGACTTGTACGCAGTTGGACATACTGGGACTCGAAAATTAGGGGGGCCAGCGCTGTGTCGAAGAGAATCTCGCTGGTTTCTGCTCTGCTGACTTGGAAGGAGAACGGCTTCTTGGTGTACAAAAACTTCAGTGAGGAATCATACGAGGAACCATTCTCATGTTCTGGCCGCGGAAAGACTGTCTCCTGTACTTGATAGACGTGTGATTCGATGTCCTCGATCAAAACATGAAGGCGTGAGTCTAGCCGGTTAGCGTGGAAACACGGTCGTCAAAGCGGCAAGAGCCTTACTTGTCTGGTACTCAACCAGCAACCGAAGATTACCAATATCTTTACTATAGAGGTGGCAGTCTCCGACAAGAGCGAGCGTGGCATGGAGTGATGAGGCGTTCTGGGTGACACTGGTGGCTTCGTAGCCTTGACACGCCTGTTGTACCGCTTTTACTGGCTCCTGTCTGATTGTTAAGCCTAGGGTAGTTCCAAGAACCACGAGAATCATCAGCAAGCCCAAGCTAGTCATCGTCAGCCGGTAAATACCATTCAATAGCAGTAAGAGGGTTATGGATGTGAGAGAGCCCCAACATGGAGGGGCAGACAAGGCCGATACATATCGGAGTGCTAGGTGTTTGCCCGGCCAAATAGGTGAATCATCACTCACAAGACCCAGTGCATGCGCTGTATACGCTGCACGCCACTCTTGGCCTTGGCCTCAACTAGTGACTTCATCCGCTTCCCTGCCGATTTGATGCAGGTTCCGGTCGGGTCGCGCATGTCTGGCCATGGAATAATGTTGCGATAGATGCTAGGGTGCAGGAAAGCGGCAACCCGTGACGATCATCGGCGGTGTGTGGACGCTCAAATGCTGTGGAGGTCTTACCCAATTCTGCTGGTCTGGGAGGGTCTTGCCGCATGACCAGACGTCGTCGCGCGTCTAGCGGCATGCGACTGTCGAGATGTGGTCAATCGGCCCTTACACGTGGCGACCACAGCGTTGCGCGTTGCACTACATGTCTCTCGGGTTTCCACGGGGCTCCTTTCGTGGGAGGATACACAGATGATGTGCAAACTCGGCCCGTTACGGATTGCTTCTGTTTGCTGCGAGAGCCAAGTTTGATTGCGTAGGGCAAAGGCGTCATCAGCTCCTTCCTTTTTGGCGCGAAGAAGACAGAATAGGTACCTTGAGGTGCATGGCCGATGACGGAAGGGGGCTGTGCGTTTCAGGGAAGGCGCGGCAGGCGGAGAGGTGTCAACTTTTCGTGTCCCGATCAAATTCTCGCAGAAATTTTCTCGATTTCGAGCAACGCAACCAACCAGGGCGGCTCTCGCGCTCTAGTTCCGTGCCCACAGTCCGGAACGCTACATGACTAAGAATATTCCAAAAGCAACAAGATAAAACGAGCAAAGCTGGGTCCACAACCGGGTCGGTCCCGTGCTAACCACGATGTTGCCCTCACCACTCACGCCACACAACACATCCTTCAAAGAGTGGCGCCCCCATCGCCGCCATCACCGTCATCGTCCGATTCGTCGTCGGGCTGACGGACCAGAACCGGAACGGCCGCCCTCCCAGAACCAACCGCTAGTTGATCCATCATATCATTGAGCGCCTCCAATTCATCCTCATCACCTTCCTCGTCGCCTTCTTCATCGATGCCAACCAAGCCCACTCTTGAGGCAGCGTCTAAGTTATTTCTCAGCGGCTGGCTACGACGAGAAGTTCGACTTGCAAGAGGATTAGACGGGGTGTGGCGCGAGTCGTAGCGGCTGCCTCGGTTGCCCGCTTGTTGGATGATGGCGCGCGACACCCGTTCTTTCAAATGTCTGGCGACACCCTCGACGAGATTTTTGGTGGTGTCCTTGGGCACACGCCACCTGAAGTACAGGTTTCCGTGTGAGCTACGGCGCCCTACCTGGAGTGGGTGCTGCTCGAAGTACATCTCGCAGAGGATGCAGGTTGCTAACAAGGTGTCAGCCAGTGGAACGAAAACGGCTGTGGGGGAACGTACGTTTGCTGCAACCGATATATTTTCCGAACGTGCTCTCCTGGAAAAATAGAACATCGTCGGTTTTGCGCTGGTCCCAAATATCATCGAGCAGGTTGAGCTCAGCATGGACAACAGTGTAAAAGGCGACTTCGTTTGCGCCTCCTTCGTTCCTTTCGTCAGACGACTCATCAGGAGACATCTCGCGAGAGCCGCAACCCTTGTCACTGTCCGACCATTTGACCCGGGCGAGGACTCCAGCGTCAACGGTACGCACAAGCTCGGGACTGAGAGCGTTGTATGCATCAACAACCTCAGCATCGGCATTGATGATGCGGAGAATATGGTTGCCATGGCACTGGTGCTCCTTCATGTCGATGGGTTTGCAGCCCTCGGGCTTCGACTCGACATGGCAAACTTTGAAGTCATCGAACAACTCTGGCCACCGGCGACGCGCCTCGACCAATACCGGAATGGCAAGCGTGTAAGAGTGCAGACGGCCGATGGCGTGGCAGAGGTGGCCCCATTGATTCATGTTGGCTGCTGTTGTCTCGCCCCCACCCCTCCCCCGAAGAAACTTGTCGACAACCTTGTACCGTTCCGCGATGGCCTCAAGGAGGTCATAGCTACGGAGGGCGACTGTTTTCATCAAGGTCAGAAAGTCGAGGCTGTCCCCGGAAGACATAGGCGCAACACTTACACTCGACGGCTGTCGACCAGTGCCCTTCAGCGTCTTTGGCAATTTCCTGAATGTGTTTTAGATCGCGGGACACGGAAGTCGCTGTGAGCCTTGTCAGGGTGAAGCTTTGAGCGCCAAGCTTGAGACTCACCTTCTGCTGTCTCCTCTTTCATGCAATTGTAGACGCAGAAGTCGACGTATTTCACTAGGGACCTGATGTAGCACCTGATGCGGCAACGGTTGAAGCCCACGACTTTCCGCAGCATGACAGCGCGGAACTCGCGGACTCGAGCATCATCGCTGAGGGCTTTTTCATCAAGATCGGCGAGAGGTTTCAGGATTGCATCAGTAAGAAATTTCTTGACCGTGACGAATTTGGTGTTGGAGCGACCATTGGACGCGAGACGGTACTCGATTTTCCCCTCGGACTGCAAGATTGCAGCCGCGGTGACGTCCTTGCCGCCGTGCTTGATGTCGCAGATATGAGCGATCTTGTCGACAAAGCCTCTGAAGATCTCGGCGGGATCCCTCTCGGTGACCTGTCCCGATTCCGGCGTCGCGGACTGGGACTCGGCCAAATTTTTGTTGAGAAGATCCAGCAAAATGATGGATCCGTACAACCGCTTCATGAGTCCACGGTCGAACTCGTTGACAACCGAACGACTTCTGCGTGGTGCCATGATGTTGGATGAAATGTGATTGGCTGTACAGCAAAAAGACTTTGGTAAAACGAGTAGTGAGGTTGACGCTGAGGAAAGCGGGGTGCCCAAGAACACTCCGACACAGCCGGGCTTTAAATGCAACTCGATGAATTCTTGATTCTGCCTGGATAATGCGCAGGGCTGCCTCAGACGGGTTTAGGTCGCAATGCACGGCCTCACTTTGGGGCATGATTGGGGAATACAGCCAGGTCGTGCGACCCCGAACCTCGACTTATCACCAACGACACCCACAAGGCGAACCGGGCGGGCAAAAACAACTTCGGCCTCAAACTTTTCCAATCACGATTTCCCAGCGCATTTCGCGTCAAAGCCCAATCATGGTCATGCAGAATGACAGGTCAGACAACGCGGGCGAGAGCATGATTGGTGAAGAAAGCTACACATCTGGGACCCCTGCTCCGGCCCGCCACTGAGATTCAGTTCCGTCCTGCGCACTCGGCCTCAGCGCGTCCCGGCCCCACTTCCGTGGTCCGTGTCGGTCCGGCGTTGGCTCATGCTGGTTCGGGGCATACGGTGGGCTTCGTGGGCCTCAATTTCTGCCCTATTTTTCAGGTTATTATACGCACTTTCGGGATATCGGGGCAGATGACACAGGAGAAGGTGGAAATTGTGTGGTATATGAGTAGGATGTTGCCGCTGAGGCCGTCAGTCTTATCCGCCGCCTTTCTCTGGTGTCCGGGCGGCTTGGGTTCTTCTGGAAATCTTTGTACTTCGACGTCGTTAGTTTTGCTATACCAGATCTTCCCACTGCAATCTCCGGCGGAGCCTCCCAAACCCCTCAATGAGTGTCATGGGGTGCATGTAAGTACTCCCCATTGTGTCGCGTGAAGGGTGGGCGTCACTGACTTAGCAGGCCTAGGGAGCCACCTGACCTAGGCTTCAACCCTTTTTCTGCCGACCTGTTCGCGCTGTTTAGACAGCGGATGGACTTTCTGCAAGAGGGCCTGTCTAGCGCAAGCGACGGCCCATTTGACCAGGAGGATGCCCTGGGCACCGGTTTCGCAATGGCTGAGAACCTTGCCGCCAGCCCGGGTGCTGAGACCATTAACCCGATACTGCTGGACGTCAACGCGGGACATGACTACCTGGGGGCCCCTCCCTTGTCCCCACCCAACGATGCCCAGTTTTCTTTTCTCATCGACCTTGACAATGACAGCCCGACCTCTTTCTCCACCACCCACTCGTTCGGTCTCGAGAACGACTCGCAGTTCCAGCTGCTGGACCCGGACCACTACGATCCAAGCCTTTCGCAGAGCTCTTAGAGATCGCACCTCCAAGACATGGACGTAGACAGCCCGAACCCCGCCGTTGAGACTGACGACAATCTCGAGTTTTCTTCTCTTTCTGAATTTATTGCATCTCCGTTTCTAAGTCCCCAACCCAACACCACCCCGCCCCATGGATCGCCGCACAACGACTGCAACACGGCGCCCGCAAGCCCTGCCTCCCTTTCCCATCACACATCCCATCTTTTTTCGGTTCCAAGCGACACTCCACAGCTGACCCTTTCGCTTACTGACCTCGACGCATTTCCTAATCTCTCCATCGATCATTGCCATGACGGCGCGATACAATCACAGCCTGGTCCGTCTGCTGTTCCCGGCACATCTGCTGCCACGGTCCCGGCACCTACAGGCCCCGCCCCAGCACCCACAGCCCCCGTCCCTGTCGCTTCTACAGCCGTGAAGCCTGTGGGAAGGAATGTCAAGAAGCGGTTTGTCTGCGACGAGTGCGGCAAGGTTTGCAAACAGAAGGGACTGTTGGAGTAAGTTTCATCGTCCATCCCTCGACTAGATACATGTACTAACATGCTCGAGTAAACACATGCACAACCATACGAAGCGTCGGAAATGCCCTATCAAAGACTGTCGCTACCGAGGTGCCGCCGAGTACAAAGACATCTATCGTCACCTGTGGGCTCACCACGAAAACTATGCTAGAGAGCATGGAGTCAAGAGAGATCTGGACAGATGCGAGGTGTGTGACTACTATGGGCGGAGGGACAATGTTAAGCGGCATAAGAGGCTGAAGCATGGCATTGGGGTGGCTTGATGGGTCGTTGCACATTTCTTTCTCGAGCGCTTATGTGTTTTTTTTTTGCGAGCTTTTCTTCCATCTCGTTATACTTTGCATTGTTATCTGTTCTTCCCCTTGATTCCCTCCCGCTGTCGACATTTCTTTCGAGGCACAGAGTTCAAGCATCTTCACTTCCTCCAAAGGGAAAAAAACAGCCGTTCGAAGTGGCATATGCTTAGGGTTAGTCGATCATAAGCGGAGGACCCTCGTTATAGCTGCAAACCTCATTCCAGACCCCTTCAAACCCCAGCTGCCATGCAATTCCGCACCGAACGCATCGGCAGACCTGTTGGATACATCCACACCGCAACCTCTAGGGGCGGGGGTAATGTCTTACAGTTGTGTAAACGTCAGCGTTAGTCTTGGTCATCAAGCACTGTGTCATGGCCGCGACACCATCGGCCTCGCGGTCCAGGCATTGGGTCGCCGCGGTAGCCAAGATAGATCCGCAGATCTCGAGGCCTCCCAGCTTAGGACCATCCTCCGGGCCCCAAGTGCCAAAGTCACAGTTGGGACGGCCGGTCGGGACTGGAAGCTGTCTGTTGACTAGGTGGGCGAAAGCTGCCTCGGTGACTTTGGGGATGCGATCAGCAATGTGTTGTTGAACATGGGTTGGACCAGGAACGGCGAGGGATCTGAAAACCATGAAGAAGGGGATGATGAGGTTGATCAACTGCATGGTAGTGGTGGTGGTTGTGGTGGTTGTAGAACTAAGAGTGATGATGATAGAGAGAGAGAGAGGACATCTGGACCAAACGAGGAGTCCGGGACATGTTTGTATTTTTTTCTCAGATGTATTGTCTGTCCTTGTACGTATACATCATCATATTTGTTGACAACCCCCACTCCATGACGTGATGCAAATTTATTGATCCTTTACAGGTAGAGAGTAATTTACTGTTCCTTTATGAGTGAGAGTACTGAAGGGGCGAGGATCTGGAGAGATCAACATACTCTACCCCACCGCTCACCGACACAAACACTAGAGTTTTAGCGAACTTCGGCTCCCCAATCGGCCGGCCAGCCACGGGGGGTCTTGACCCACCACCACGGGTTTTGTCTCTGCTTAAACGCGGGAAGTTATAGGAGATGCCTTTTTGCCTGTATGCAGAATTTTCTTAAAACGTACTTATCTACATACTTACCTGCCTACCTACCTACCTACCTACTTATATTGCCGCGATAATAGAAGGAATGAGGTTGGAAATACGACGACACCCTTTGAACTCACCGGTTCGACAAAGCGAATTGCTTGTATTTTGGAGATCAACATCCATCCCTCCGCCACTACACTGGGTCTTGTGAGAGAGAGAGTGAGGGGGAGAGAGAGACCCAGATTCCAGACCCAGACTAGTCCAGGCTGAATTTTTTTTGCAGTGTAGATGTTAACTTGTCAAAGGCAAGGCTGTCCAACATATGATGCTGGTCAAGGGTGAAAATGTGACACCAAGATATCCCATATACGTACCTAGGTAGGAAGGGAGGTACAAATTGAGCCTGCATCGCAAACACTCCATCTTCTAGACTACCTAACTAACTAAGTACCTAACGAGGTAGGGTTAACACACACCCGCTTCTACACCAAAATAAACATCTCTTCTTCTTCTGCTCCACCGGCCTCCCCTTCCCAGAGGTCAGCAGCAGCGCCAACTAGTCCTTGGACAAAACACTCTCCTACAAGCTGCCACTTTTTTTCTCTTTTATCCTCACCACGCTTGTCCATGACTTGGCCTTGGTAGACCGCCCTCAACAAATACGGAACTTTTCCACCCTTCAATCTGACAAGGACATCACCCTCTCGCGCTGTCCACGGACAGAGTCCATAGTTGTATCTGTACTTGTGTGCCTTCTTGCTCTGGTCTGCTTTATGCGGAGAAAAAAAGAAAAAGCACGGCTCAATGCACGAGGGGAGGTCTCTGCTTATGAAACTTTCAAACTTCTTTTCGTCGCCGTTTGTTGTATCAGTAGTAGTAGCATCGCCAGCACCGCCACCGTCAGTCGAGTCTGTTGAGGGACGAGAAACAGGTCTCAACGTAAGCTGATACGTCGCCGGTGCGTATCTATAGTGCGCATTGACATGGTCATTCAGAATGCCCCGCAAACTCGCGGGATCCGGAGCTGGTTCCAGGTAGTTTACACCCTGGAGAAGCCATGCTCCTGAAAGTGCACAGGGGTCGAACATGTTGTGGTAGGCTTCACTGGTCGACATGTTCATGTTAAACTGTGTATGTGTCTTCGAAGAGTTGGGTTCAGTTTGATCTTGTCGTGGAGAGGACGGTAAAGGGACAAGCTTGGCGGGGGGATGGCCAATGGCGGAGATTTTCCCGATACGGACCCCGGAGAGGACGAGTTCGAGGGGGTTTGAAGAAACAGAGCGGATAAGAGAAGTTGCTTCTTCTTCTTTTCCGTCAGAAGATTTGACGGGTGAAGCACCATGGACAAGACCAAAAACTTGTTCAACCAGCGTCATTTGCGCCAGCTGAGCGTGGCCTTGCGCTCCGATAACCCAGGAAGGGGTCCCTGCCTCGACCGAGGCATCCCCTCGGGAATCCTCATCACAGAGAGTGCGTCGCCAGGCACGCGCCGGGTGGGCATGGACCAGAGACAGGATATCCAGCGAGCGATACTCGAGAATCCACCAGCGCGTAAAATCCGCCATGACTCTTTCCAGGGGTTTCTTGTAGTCTGGCCGCAACAGAGGCGGGATTTTATCGGCGATGCGAGTCTCCCTCCCAAATGCCAGGAGAGCAAATAACTTGTCGCGAGAATCCGTGGCTTTGAGATCCAACGCCTTGAGAAAGACTTGCAAGATGGGCAACATCTCAAGTTCAAGTTCGCCGCCGTCGGGTTGACTACGACGTCCTCTTCCCAGAGCGTTCCAGATCGCTGGCATAGCATCCCGAGTCTGCAAGTACCAGCGAGATTCGGCCGCATATTCAGGGGAGCTGATAACGTCGTTAACAGCAAGAAGCTCATGCCAGGGAATCGATTCGCTCGGGGAATACACGACGGCGGACCTCGACAGCGCGGCTTCTTGGATGACCCAGACGCGCTGAAACCAGGGGTGGTGGAAAAAGTTCTGCATGAAATAGCTAAAGTGCACATTGTTGCCCCCCTCTTCACCGCCAGCAGCTTCGGTGGCTGACGAGCTAAAAGTCGATAGCTTGATGTGGTGGGCAAACACCTCGCGCATGAAGCTGAGAGAATGTCTTTCCTTAGTCTGCGTGATCTCATCCAGCTTCTCTGCAGAGAGGCTATGTTTTGTGCCAGAACAGGTGCAGTGCTCTCCCCCAGCACAGATCCGGTGGTTGCAGTTGTAGATATCACGTATCAGTCGGAGAGCCTCGTCAAGAGCCAGAACGTGGTCATCAAGCCAGATGTGTACCATTTCCGCACGGGCGTAGATGGAGCCCATCATAGCCACCTGGTGGCCTCGCTCCTGTAAGTCCTCCTGGTTGATGCACACGGCGTCGATCCAGATGCGAAGGGGTTTATCGACGTGCTGGCAACGAAGACGACGGATGGCGCGGTTAAGCGTCGGGGATATACCCACAGTACCCAACATACCGTCGCCTTCAATAATCATGGGAATCTTTTCCGAGGAACTCCCCCAAAAGTACGACAGGGCTTGAAAGGGAGGTTGCGTCTCTCCCGGCTCGGCAAGGTCGACGAATTCGAACTTGGCTTCAATGTTTGCCCCTGGCGCATCATCTGGCTTGACCACCAACACACGGATTTTCCGTCCCTCTCCGGAGAGAGGCTGATAGACCCTCCCCTCATTGGGAACCACCACGGCAGGATTTTTTGGAGAATCTGTCGCACGGCGCGCATCATACTCAATCTCGATACTTGCTTCCAACACAATGTTGACCCAGCATCGGAAATGCGCTCTCGGCACAAGCTGGATGATATCCCCCGGCTGCACTGCTCGCAGCCAGGATTCGATACGCAAGCCGGAATTCTCAGTAGTAGTAGTATCCCAACGCCTGGTGAGTCGCGAAAGCTGTGGCTCTCCGGCCGGGTTGCTGTGTATTTCGATGATTCCGATATCGCTCCGTCCGTGTGGGCGACGGAGAGAGGTCTCGAACCAGGTATGTGGCTCGGACTTGTCATTTGCCCAGCCTTTTTTTTTTTTTTGTTAGCTTACAATCAAAAACTTTGGGGTGTGAG
>Ga0247763_1000558_pt1 | contig 22174 bp, 23 predicted proteins | sample UWRJL141409B4_FD_179926 | JGI IMG/M metagenome (GOLD analysis project Ga0247763, IMG submission 179926) | Plant litter microbial communities from Arlington Agricultural Research Station in Wisconsin, United States - UWRJ-L141-409B-4 | ecosystem: Environmental > Terrestrial > Plant litter >...
GACTAAAAACCAAAAAAAAAAAAAGGGGTTCTGTGTCGAACCTTCGCTTCGAAAACTTCTACATCGAAGGCGCAGCTGGCGGTCCGACCATCGACCAGAACAGCGGAAATAATGGTAGGACTCCTTGCTTTGTAAGACCGGGGGGCAGCGAGAAAAAAGAAGTGTCCGGAACTAATGCCTAACCTCCTAGGTTCCTTGGCGGGGACGTCTAATATGGACATCTCCAACATTATATTCAAAAACTTCACTGGCTGGATCAATACTAGCAACGGTCGCACAGCTTCACTCTCGTGTTCGAAGAGGAAGCCATGCTACAATATTGTATTCGAAGACGTCAGTCTCGCAGCGTCGAAAAATGGCACACCGTCGGGTGCTAGGGGCGCCTGCACTAACGTCAAGCCAGGAGGAGTAACAGGTTTAGTGGGTAGTGGGTGTTCGTGATAACTAGGGGCTGCTCTCATTCATTCGGCCCATTCCGGAGCAGCGTATAAGGCGATTAATATATATGTGAGAGACACTAAAATATACTATCGAATCATCAGCTACGAGAGAACAATCAAGATAAATGTCCCAACGGATGACCATTTATTCTGAGGCCTTTATAACATTTATAATCTGGACTGAAATAAAGACGGCGAGAAATATCGGTATATATTCAACAAACGTAGCCACTGGCACCTCTACGTACTTAAAATAAACCGTAATGGAATGGTACAATGTAGTATCAAGGAAAGTAACCAAATGTATGCCACGGGAGCCACATTTCGGGCCATACCATTTGGCTTGCCAGAATTTGGACCTCACTGGCGCAACAAAAGCTCTAAACGCATTGCTAGTTTCAAAAGTGGGACACAATTGGCCACATTTATGGAACCAGTTCTGGGCCCCTGGGCTAGAGTTGAAGTGATTTCGCAGACTGCGCCGCAGCCTGCCGAAAATGATAATTTAGGGTGAGCAAAGGTGAGTCTGATGGAATTTGGAAGAATTGTTAAGGCCACTGTTAGTGCTGACGGGCACGTGCCACTTTTGCAGTCTCTGTTTTTTGTCAACCGCTTGGCTGGTAAGCAGGCCTGACATATGCAGGCCCCATGACCTGAATGAACAGGGGATTTGATTCGGGACGACAAAGAAGACTACACTTCCATGCCAAAGCTGAAGACAACACGCGCTACCTACCCAGGGCTCAAATTCTTTAGACTCTGGAAGCTGAAATTCTATCAAGTGCATTTGCATGCATGACTTGACGAATTTGTTGCGGTTTGCAGGCGTTTCCTTTTGTTGCCTGAGGCTGACCAGCCCAGTGCCAGCGAGCCGGGAACCCCGGATTACACTAATAACACTACATCCACTAGTGCACACTAGAGAGGATGTGGAGCCAGGACCACGCTAACCTGGAACCTTGCCTTCATTCCTTGCTTCCTTCCTGGCCTTCCTGGCAGCCCAGAAGGAATCTCAACATCCATCTTGCAACTTCGCAGACTTCTCCTTCTCCCCCTCGAGGGATCGCTGACTCCCCGGGCGCGCCCCGATTCGCAAGTCGTCTCGACGGCGCTCTACCTCAATTTGCCAAACTTTCCCTCCATCCACACACGCGTTTGTTTGTGGGAAGTCAATCTTTCCGACAAATTCGCCCAATTTAGCCCACACCGATCCGCCCCGGGTTTTGACACTTGACAAGCTCCTCAACAGTAGCGCGCAATCACCATGTACGAGTGCGGTACCTGCTGGAAAGGGTTTCCAGCCGGCTGGCATGCTCGGGAACAGCATTGTCGCGCCACCGGCCACTGCCGCCCAGACTTTGAATGCGAAGAGTGTGGAGATGGCTTCGACGACGAAGACGGCCACTGGGGCCACATGGTGCAATACAACCACTTTGAGTTTGAGTGTAGCCAATGCGGCGAGACCTGGCCAACCGAGCAACAGCGCCAGGAACACGAAAGGGACGAGCATTTGTATTGCGACGAGTGCGATCGGTTCTTCAACAACCGTAACAACCTGAAGATGGTAAGACACCACACCACGTATGGTATCTTTCCGGTCCGTGACTTTCAGCTAATCCTCCTGCCTTCTCTAGCACCTCAACTCTCGCAAACATCGAGGACAAAATATCCAGTGCCCTTTCTGCAAAGGGACCTTTACCACCGCGACTGGCATGGTCCACCACGTCGAGTCAAGTGCCTGCCCCCGGGCCCCTAATATCGGCCGAGACGAAATCTACAAAATCATCCGGGCCAAAGATCCGAAGGGTGTCATGTCCAAGAAACTGCTCGGCTGGAAGGAAGAGTCAAACTTCCAGTACGAAGCCACCGAGAAAAGCTGGAACGGCTGGGCGTATGAATGCTACCTGTGCCACAGGACCTTCAGCACTCTTCATGGCATCAATCAGCATCTGAGTTCCCCCGTTCGTAAGTTTTGTTTTTTCTTCTTCATCACATCAGCCAAGCGTACGTACCATTAACCTCCGCCCGACACATAGATCGCCAGAATCTGTATCACTGCCCCAACCGCGGGTGCGGGTCCGATTTCAAAACACTGGCCGCTGTTATCAACCACCTGGAAAGCGAGACATGCGGAGCCGTTAAATTTGAGGCGGTGCAGAAGCGCATCGGAGACATGGTCTCTGGGAACCGTTTGATCCGCTTTTGATCAAGGCAAAAGTTGGATGCCCAACCTCTGCCCCTGGCACTGGGTCATCGTCACCCTGTCAGTCCCCCTTTCCAATAATCTGTCATGCCATTCTGGTTGTTGTTTGCAGCCTGGGAACCAGTCTTTTCTCCATCGCCCATTGTATTTTGATACGGAGACTCGGACGAAGACAGATATTGGAAAGTCGATTTTCCGTCACACATTAGTACGGGGACGCTCTAGTGTACTGGTACGTATTTTCTTCGTACTGCATTTCTTGGGTTTTGTTGATCTTATTGGTCTGTTCTTTCGTCGGTGGCATATTGTGTAAGCTAAGACGTTTGGTTGTGGTTATTTCTCGTCGCTATCAGTCACTGAGCTTGATCCTCCAGCGGCGGGCTTTCATGGCCCGTCAGACTGGTTGGATGTCTTCAGAATAACTGGTACTAGACGAGACGCATATCTCGGCCGATGCATCATCTGCCATGGCTTAGGTGTTCTTGCAGTAGTCTGTAGCTCTACATGTATTTCGCTCTCATGGGCCTTCTCTGAATTCTTTCGTCACTTGCAGGAAGCACCATCGATGGAGTTTTGACTTGCAGGAGCTTTGTATCAAAGTCACCCAGATAGTCAAGGCGAAAACAGTCCAGCTTTGAGAACTTCATTAATATTACATTTGCATGTAGATCTTGGCCATCAATGGAGTTTTGCTTATCCAGTATATTAGCCAACAACCAACAGCCCAAGCCTGAAGCCAGACCCAAACCCCATCCAACACCGAATAAAGACAAGACTGGAAGCATCCAAGATCAGACACTCTCGTCACCACTCGTTGTATTCTCAACATGACCAGTGCGTCCCTTCTCAGTCATGCCCATCTCAGCTGTATATGTCGTATGGGGCACCCAGCGGGCGCTTGTCCGGGGATTGGTCTCGGACAGCATCTGATCAACCTGCTCGAGTGTGAGACCCTTGGTCTCGGGGATGAGGAAATATGAGTAGACGAAGCAGCAAGTGCACAGGCTGCCCCAGATGAAGAAGACCTTGGCACCGAGATTGCCCTTGTCCTCATCAACCATATAGGGGGTGATGACGGCAATGATACAGTTCCCTGCGAGAGGGTTAGCAGATGGAGACACCGGTGGCGAGAACAAACACTTACACATCCAGTTGGAGGCAGTAGATAGAGCAACGCCCTTGGCGCGCATGGGGAGGGGGAAAATTTCACCAATGACGACCCAAGCGCCAGGGCCCCAAGTGGTGGCGAAGAAGGCAATGTAGATGCAGATGAAAGCGATCATGGTCTTGACGGCCGCGTCATCATCGGGGCGGATAGTTCCGACAATGGCAACGATGAATTCGCAGACGGCCATGCCCAAAGCTCCCCAGACCAGAAGTTTGCGGCGACCAATGCGCTCCATGGACCAAAACGAAATCGGCGTCATGCACACGTTGACAAGCGTGGTGACCATAGAGATGAGGAAGGGGTTCGAGATGGTGCCGAGCTGCTGGAAGAAGGTGGTGCCAAAGTAGAAGACGAAGTTGATACCAGTCCACTGTTGCATCATTTGCATCGATGTGCCGAGGATGGTGCGGCGTAAGTAGCTGCTTCCTTCCCACAGTGAACCTTTGAAGCAAATGGCCCAAGACTGAAGGTAGTTGTTGTTTGGCACCGCTGCCATCTCATGCTCATGATTGGCGATGATCTCGGCGAGCTCGTCCTGGATATAAGCCGAATCGACCGGCTGCCCGCGCAAGTTGGCGAGGTTGGTTGCCGCAAGGTCAAGCTGCCCCTTTTTGACGTAAAAGCGGGGCGACTCAGGCAGGAAGAAGAGGCCAAAACCAAGGATCAAAGCCCAGAGGAGCTGCAGACCAATGGGAATCCGGTAAGACCCGCTGTTGGTGTAATCCTGGGTGCCATAGTTGACGCAAGACGCAAGTAACAGACCAATGCAGATGCAAAACTGGTAACCCGAGACAATGGCACCGCGGACCTTCCGGGGCGCGATCTCAGACATGTATAAAATGATGATGGCCGAGACGAAGCCAACGCCAAAACCGGCCACCAATCGGCCGGCAACGATCAACCCCAGGCTTGCGGAAGCAGTCTGCAGGGCCACGCCGACACAGAAGACAGCGCAACCGGCGATGATGGTGAAACGTCTTCCAATCCAGTCAGCGAGATCACCCGCAACGAGGGCGCCAAAGAAGGTACCGGCCGAGAGAATCGACGTGATGAGCGACTTGTCAGCCGATGGGAGTGTCTCGGCATCCGGGCCGGCGATGGTGTGGATGAAGTATTCCATGCCCATGACACCCGCAATGTAGCCGGAATCATAACCGAAGAAGATACCACCGAACGCGGCAAATACGCACATCAGGTACGCCTTCATCGTCACAGGTGCCTCAACGCGTGACACGTCGCCCACCGCAGGGGTGGCTCCACCTCCAGCCATTTCGAGTCTCGTACGTAGCTGGATAACTGGAGGAAAAAAAGGAGGGTGGCGGAGACTAGTCGACCAGAACGGAAGGGAAGAAAGGCGGAGGAGCCAAGACCCAAGCTGTTTAACTTGAAAGATGGGAGGAAAGAGCAAGTTGGGGCGAAGCCCGTCGGGGAAGACCTCTTTATGCCCCCCCAAAAGCAAAAACATGAGCTCATTGTCCGATTCCCCATCTGGGGTGAGCCTGGGGATTGAATACGGGGAGATGTTGTCCCCGTGGAGACTCCATCATCTGATTCTCAATCTTGCAGCGTGGAGTGCAGAGAGGTGCAGGTTTGGGGGAGGGACCCGAGATGCTGCAAAGGGCAAGATTGGACTATTGTGTGGATCAGCAAGGTTCCCAGCTGAGAACTGTGGAGTCGAGTGCTTTCCCTCTGGCACACTTTGCGATGAATTTTCACCGAGGGAAGGAGCTAGGCGTGTTGACAGGGATGGGGTTGTTTGTGAACTGGAGCGGCAGGTCACATGTCCCCGACGAGGGTCTCAATGTCGCTTGAATATTCAAATGCAGAAATAATGCGAAGACCTAGGTACTTGCTCATATTGTCGATAGCAGTTACTGTGATTCTATAAGTGTTACTTCGCTCTGGTATTCTGCGAACCTTGCTGTTGCTAGTATGGCACTTGAGTAGACGTTCACAGAAGCAACGGAGAGGCCCTAAGTACGGGAGCTTCCGGCAAAAAGTCCTCGGCGCTTTTGTGGACGAGCGGTGGGGAATCCGTGGTTCCTTCTCCATCTTGGGAGCCACCGAAGCCAGGTACCATGACTCGGCCTTACCGGCAAGTAAACCTCGGGTTACATCATCCCCTCTGTTGAATTGGTTCACGGATTATTTATTTTCCATCTGAAGCTATTGCCATCGAATGGTGGAACTGTCCTTGGGTTTGCGTCATAGCTCGTCCGGTATTGGCGGTGGAGATGGGTGATGGAGTCCTGGCGATAGCCTCTAGATGACCCACCCATGCCGCTCTATCGGTAAGATACGTACCTACCTGCCAAAGGGACCGTGAAGCAGCGGCTGCAAAATCCCGATTTAAATCTTACAACAGGTACATAGGAGGCAAAGAATGGTGGTAGATATGAGCCAGGGTTCTCGCGAGAAAACTCGCTCGTTCATTCCGCTCTAAATACGGTTGAAGCGGGGGCCATAGGGACTGGTAGTTAAGAATTGTTCTTGCCACATCTTATACCTACGTATTCTTTCCAACGGCATCTGGGCTTGGCGGGATCCTGGCAGAAAAAACATCCGGTCACGGCACGGCTGGGTCTTGGCTTGTTGTTTCAAGTTGAGGCTACAAGAATTTTTGTGCTTATCTCAACATGGAGCGACATGGTTCTGTCATTTGCTACGGAAGGATTGACTATCCAAACCCCGTTTACCGAATATCTTGCCAATCTATGAGTACGCCATAACATTGTATCTATGCAAAGGGTGTCCAAAATGATGCTCACGTCAGAATGCATGAGCGATATATGTCACCGAACCTGCAAAGGACAGATGAGCTGTACTGCCGACAAAGGAAACCGAGGGTGAGAACCCTCATCCATCAGATACACATTAGCGGCCCCTCCTTCCCCAGATGACAGCCGCAGCTCATCCAGAATGCGACTCCATGCAGCCAAGCTAGCCAAGAAGGCAAGAAGCGTGCGCCAAGCCTCAATCGCTTTCATAGACAGGCGCGGCAGCAGACGCTGCGTTCGCTGAGAGGCCGTGGGAGAAACGACCCCAAATCTGCCTAAATCTTGCCAGAATAGCACCCAGTCTTGGTACGAGACAGCGGGACGTGACACTGGCAAAGTGCGAGCGCCTGCAAGTGTGCGTTGGCCATCGGCCGCGTCTGAAAAAGCAGGTTTGGCGATCCTCATCGGAGTGGCTGCAGCAGGCCGGCCGTTATGTCGTCGTGGAGGGCGGCTTGCTTCCTATCGACCGAGGAGGGCTCCGTCGCCTCCGTCTTGGCTGCCCCCTAAATGCTTGATTGCGCCGCTGTGTAGTGCTTGTTCTGCTTGCCGTGTGCTTGGCTCGTCTTGGCTGATGGCCGTGTGTGTGTGATGTGAGGGCTCGGCGATGCTGCCCGCTCGGGTGACGCTGCAACCCCCGCAGAATGCTCAAACAATTCGCTCAAACCGATTTCGACGCGGGTGACGCTCCCAGGTTATTGTGACGGCTGCTGGTGGGAGCTGGATGTGTGGAATGTTGGACTGCATGGGCTGTTGTCGTTTTGGTGGCTCAACGACTTCAATGTGGCGTGCTGAGGAGGAATGCGTCTCGATGACGGTCGCCTTTTCTGAAAGATGCACCTCTTGTAACTGTGGCAACGGGCGACGGTCGTCTTTTGGATAAGGGGTCGGTGTACGATATCGGACTGGATGGCGGCTGGAACTTCTGGATCTCCATCTGGATGGCGTGATCAACCAGTTTGGTTGGCTATCGAGGATCCTCTGCCCGATTTCTGAGAGATTTGGGCCAGAATTCCTCGCATTCCTTGTGGTGCACCTGGAGATGGCCGCACCCATGTTGCGTCTGGTGGCAGAGGTATGAGGTGAAAGCTGAGTAGGGGGTAGGGGGGCAGGTAGGCGGGCAGGCGGGTAGGCAGTTAGGTAGGTAGGAAGGCAGGCAGGGAGGCTGGTAGGTGGGCAAGTAAGGTTGAAGATCGAGTGTTGAGATTTGTATTTTGCTGGAGCTTTTGAGTGAACAGTGAGCGCAGGCCGACGGAGAGTGGCTATTAAAAGGATCAAACTATTCCCCTGCCGTGGAGGCTCAATATATATATGTGTGGCATGGGGTGAGACAACCGACTTCATCGCCAACCAGGAGTCTGCTTGGCGGGGTATCTACCGGCGAGAAAAGCGTGGGAGGCGCAGAGCTCAGATTAGGGTGGATTCGTCCTTGCACAACCGCGCGAGAGAGAGTTTGCGGGGTTCATTTGCGTTTGACACTGCCAAGCAGGGAGCGAGCAGCGTACAATGGCACAGCGCGCCACGGCAAGTTCCACGCAGCGGCGTGTTGCAGGCAAAAGACGACCGGGAATTGCAAAAAGGGAACGCCAAACTCCGAAAAGCTTTACGGTGAAGCTCAAGGTGCAACAGGCTTTTGGACAACAGCATATCTTGGCATGTTGCCAAGCGGCCAAGGCGTTTATCCTCACTGCAGATCTCAGGCCAAGCCCTTCCGGTCCGATTCGGCAGGCGCACCCCTACGCGGCGTGCAGCACTGCCAAAGATTCGCAGGCCGCGACCTCTGCTGATTCAGGGGGGAAGGACACCAAACGCTGTAAAATGCGTGTGCACTAGAACCACACCTAGCGCTGATTCGCTTTGGGCTTTTGGGTGGGCGGTTCTTCCCGCAACAACCGTCTTAAAACTTCTCATTTCTGAACCTTGGCGCTCTGGGCTGCCAGGAGAGAATGCGCTTCGCCCCTGCGCTACGCGTTCAAATCGACAGCAGACGGTCCCAAATCGACACCGACGCTCGGCGGTGACGCTCCCCGTTTGCGTGGCACCATCAGCTTGGCGCTGTTGGGTTGACAAAATGGTGATGACCAAAGCTTTACGCACCCTCTTCATCGCCAAGATATGCTGTCCGTGGCGGATATTGGTAGACTGACGGTTGCACTCGCACAGCGTCCGCAGACACCAATGTTTGAGCGAGAAACTGTTCTTGCCAAGAGCTTCGTGCCTCGCGAACCGTATGCGATTTGGGTTCACAACAGGATGCCCGCCTCCAGAATACCCTGTTCCTGCTGTCCGAAGCCAGATTGCTGCATCCTGCACCTCCCAAGGCCGATGCCCGCCGGACTCAACATTTCGAAATTCTCTTCGCCAGACAGACCACATTGGTAAATGATTTGAGTTTCGGGCTTGTCTTGGTTGCTGGGGCCGACCGCGGGTCCGCGCGAGGAAGCCAACCTCCACCCTCCGACCAGCACTCCGACTCCCGCCGCCAAGCCTCATCTGCCGCCCCCGTGTCTGCGTGTCGGCCGCCAAGCTGCCAAGCCGCTCACTCTTGCTGATCCAATGATCTTGGCATTCCGCAGTTCTCGCAACATTGACGTGGGATGTCTCGAAACGCCGCTCCCTCCGTTGCACCGTCCGGGACGGGCGTACTCAGAGCTGTCTCTAGGGGCCGGCCTAGTGAGGGTGGGGACAGCGGCGGTATGATCGAGTTACGTCGGGTCGAACCCGTGATGTTATCGCCAAGCGATCCGGCGTGATGTTGTCTGCCGACATAGGATCGGCGACACGGAGCCACCCACTGCTGCGCCGTGAAATCGACGTTCTACAAGCTCATTCTTGGCCGTCTTGGCTTCCGTGGGAGTCTGGGACGCATCCTGTCTGGGACAAATGCCCGCAGTGACGAACGACAAGATTACTGGATCGCCTCAGGCTTGGCCACGCTGGCGACACCGGTGGATTCATCAACGGTATGGAATACGTATGCACCGTATTGGCAGCTGCAGCACGTGCAGTTATTCAAGTTTTCCATCAGGGAGGCCCAGTGAGGTTCGGTCAGGCCCTCTCCTAGGTTGTGGCTTGACTGGATGATGTCACACAGGCCATGGTTCCCTCCAGCTGTCGGTAGCCATGAGCATAACCTGATTAGCTGAATGGGACCGCGCCCAACAGGCGCAGCTGCAGCCTATAATATGGGGCGGAAAAACCATCTTGCGCAAATTCGCTAGCCAGAAGTCCAGGGTGCCTCGTCCGGAGCAGAAAGGCCGAAGAAGAGCGTGCAACATGGTGGCTGGTAGGGCACCATCGAGAGAAAGGCGATAATCGCCCCACGCCCAGTCTGCGAAGTACGTCAACACGACGCGAGAGGAGAATATTTTAGACACAGCCCTGAGTAAACGCTGCCTTATCAGCGCCCGCGGTGGTGCTATCACTCGCAACGACATCTGCGGGGGTTGCATGCGAGACCGTTGAACCGGGCTCCATGCTAACTGGCCATCGACACACCATGGTTATTATGCTCATGGGTCATCTATGATGGTTCATTCCCCATTGCTCTCGGCCCTCCAGCAGAGTGGCCCCATCTCGGAAATCGCGATGCTAACAATCGACGCGCTCGCCATTCCATCTCAAGTCTTACTTCCTCAGAGAAAGCACCGCTGATAGCGCTCATGCTTTTACTCAGTGTGTTTCTCGTCATTCAGCCGCGGGGAGCGGAAACGGGAACGGGAGCCGAGTCTTGGACTCACGTGACCGAGCTGTGCCACCTCCTCCACCGTTACCCCTCATAGCCGCTGCCTCCGGTCACGGTTACTCGTGACGAGACAAGGATGAGAGAGTTGGATAATGGCACAAGAATCTAGGATTCCAGATCTTTACGGACCGGGCACATTTGTGGACCGGGAGTTTGTTCCCGTTCCGCTCGACTCGGCCCGCATTCTCCGTCTTCTCGCCTCCCAGACTCCCGGATTTACCAAGGATGAGGTTCTCCTGAACAAGGTCCAGTTCTACGGAGAGGACTACCCTGTGCTACCGGGCCCCATGAAAGCCATCTCGGTTGCGGCTGCGTTGCATGGTATGATTGGAGTGGTCGCTGACGAGATTTTGTCGGCCCGCGGCTTGGGTGACTCTGATAGGCGGATAACTGTCGACACTACCCAGGTCGCATTCTGGCTCGCATCTGTCAACATTGTGTACCTCGGAGGCGAGACACTGGCATCCCTCGGCCAACAAGGAAAGCTGCCATCACTCCTTGACGATTGGGAACAGGGATGGCATTCCACACCACTCAAGTTTCGGGGCACAGGCATCTACCCGACTCGCACCCCCGGCGCATGGTACTGCCTTCATGGCTCACTCGATATCCCGCCGCTGCTCCGGACTCTCGGCATGGATCCCGATGAGCCGGGAATCGATACGAACGACAAAGCCGCCGCGCATATCGCCAAGTACACCTCCCAGTTCAGCCCCGCAGAGCTGGAGATGCACATGATTTACAATGGTTTCTGTGGAACCATCTGCTTCACACCAAAGACATGGAACGACAGTGCCATGGGACGTGCCTTGGCCTCGCATCCGCTCATCAACGTCAAACCATTGTTGCACGCTCAGCCGACACCCCCTGTGCCATTTCCGCAGTTGACCAATGGCGACCGCCGTCCCCTCGCTGGGATCAAGGTTCTTGAAATGACACGCATCATTGCGGGTCCCCAACTCGGCGCTCTCCTCTCAGTCCTTGGTGCGGATGTTATCCGCGTCAACGCGAGGCACCTCCGCGACATTAATACGCTCCAGTTGACGCTCAACGCTGGGAAGCGGACCATCGCTCTCGACTTGAGGGATCCTACCGATAAAGCGCACCTCATGTCCCTAGTGGAAGAGGCCGATGTATTCCTACAGGGATTCCGGCCCGGTGTACTCGCGCGGCATGGCTTAGGGGTCGACGATCTTCTGCGGATTGCGGCTCGGCGGGGTCGTGGCGTTGTCTATGTCAGCGAAAGCTGCTATGGCCCAGATGGCTACTACGCACAGCGTCCGGGATGGCAGCAGATCGCTGACTGTGCCTCTGGTGCTGCCTACGTGACAGGCCGCGCCCTCGGTTTGCCGGATGGCGAGTGCGTACTCCCGCCACTGCCCATTAGTGATATGTCAACTGGTGCGGTTGGCGCTGTGGGTACCCTCCTCGCTCTTCGCGATCGCGCCGAAAAGGGCGGCAGCTACGAGGTACATGCTTCTCTTGTTGCCATCAACTCGTTTGTCCTTAGCGAGCAGGTTGGCTTGTACCCAAAGGAGACACTTCGCCAGGGTAAGGAGAGGTTTGGGTGGGGCGAGATGCGCGGCTCCCATCACGTACTCGACCTTCTTCGAAATATTTGGACCGGATGGACCGAGACGCATCCGACGAGCGAGTACCTGGCCGAGAACAGCGGAAGGTTTCAGTCTTGGGAGCATAGTAACTTTGCTGGCAAGCGGCTGAGCATACTGCGTCCTGTCATCGGTTTCGTTCGAAACGAGACCAAAAAGGTGGAACATGGTGTCACGCCTGAGTGGAGGTCGCCCAGCATACCGTACGCACATTTCCGCAAAGAAGACGTTTCATTTGTCAAGGCATAGTACTATTACCCTCGCCTTGGCTTGCCCGGTTTTTCTTCTTAGTCTATTGCCATTTCGAATCGATCTCAGCAGTTCATCTACCTACATTCGCAGAGCAGTTTCAAGAATCAGTCAGCCTGACCAAGGCTGACTCCATTTCGCCCATCTCAGCTTGCAATGTGACAACCCTGCTGCAGCTATGCTGGAACACTCATTTTTGAAACTTTTCAGGGGTCTGGAGGAAGTTTGACTCGACTAGGAGAAACTCAGATGTCACGTCTCTAATTTCAGCACAAGAGACTGAGAAAATCGGTAGCGACTTCATTCCTTGCGTCCATGGGTCGACTTTCCTCCCTCACTAGACGCTCCTGTTCGCAGGAATACGCTGCGTACGACTCAAAAAACCGCATGAATGGCAGAATGAGGAGAAACAACGGCATCAGTTGGCCGAATCCCCACGCGTCCTCGATATACCTTTGTGGCAGCTCCATCAGTTGTTGACCAGAATTTCGATCGTCCCGATTCCACCCGATTTCAAGGCTGTACCACACGCCCACTTCGACGAAATTCAACAACTCTGATGATAGGAGAGTCCAAACACTATATAGGATCCATTTCACGATGAAGACAATCGGCCCTGCGCGGCGGGCAATTTCCCGCAATGCCGCGGTCGCTGGTAACTTCCCCCCGACAGAAGTACCCTTTGACACAGGCAGCAGGCCACGGACCGGTCGGGTCCTCGGGCCATCCAAGAAGGTGCCTTGATGAATCCGTCTGCTAACCCGTTCCATCCAAAGCCGCCGCAGGGTACGCGAGAGCACGAAGAACGCGACGGGATAGTTGTAAACAACGTAAAAGATGTTCACAATCATCCATTGCTTCGGCTCTCCACCTTTTTCATCGTCACTAGTGGATAAACAGACCGCCGGACACGGAAGGCGGCCATTGAGATTCTCGTCGCCCAGGAGCACCGATGAACAAAGCAGCATCACTGCCAGCACGCACATCAACAACACGCGAACAGCGCGAACAACGAAGGCGCTCTTTTTCGTCCGGGCTTTATCCTTGCGCTCTAAGCTGCCTGGCTTGGCACTCTCATCGTAGTTTCGCATGAGGAGGAGGGCGAGGAGGTGGGCGTTCGAGCTGAACCAAATCAGGTTGTTGACAATTATGAAATGGTGCGTTGAGAGTGGCTTCTCGCCGTCTTGCATGCGTATCAACGCAGTCATCATGATGGCGATGCCCATCACGAGCTGTAGGTCACCAAGGGCAATGACAACGTCGTAGAAGCAGCGGGCCAGGATAGCCAGCATGGCTTGGTCGCCACCAGAAAGGCGCCGGACAAAATACTGGGCATTTCTGCACACCCAGTGGCGTGCAAAACGATCGAGAGCATTGAAGGACTTGGGTGGCTCGGCCAAACTGTGGACTTTCGGGCCATTTTTATCAGACGCTGATGCTGCGTCATGGTGCTCGTCATGGTCTGGATGTGAGGTGCCGCCATGGGCTTCGCGGCCGAGGAGGAGGCAGAAGGCAGCGGAGGCGAGGGAAAGGCCTGTTGCGACGATGAATGCGTTGGTCACCTAGGTTCGAGGTTTAGCCTCCGAGTTCTTCGCGGGGCAACGGACTCGCGCACCCCGACGCCAGCGATATCTGGATCACCCTCGAGGGGAACGCATATGCAGCTGTCGGCTGCGTTGGCTGTTGCCCAGAGTTGTGGTACATTGAGTTGGTATCGAAAAGAGTGTGCTTTACCGATGCACCAATCCACAGCACAGGCTGGAAGGTCGACCATGGTCATGATACAAAGAGATCAAGTCCGGCGTCATGATAAACGGAGGTCCAGTCCGGTATACATCAGGTTTGAGAAGCGGGCTTGCGCGAGGGAAATTTCGACAATGGGAAGCGGGACCGTTGGTGAATAAGCAGAAGATATACATTTTGTTGGGGCCGGATCCTCAGCTAATGATGCCTGGAGCTGGGTTAGATTGTGCTAGAGCGGGGTTAGAGTAGGGCTGGAGCTGTGCTAAAGCCATGGCTTGCACAGTCTGCGGAAAAACCGAGTAGGTATCGATAATCCAGACCTTGCAAGCACCCGCCAAGCTCCACGATTTCCAGATGTGGGGAGAGTCAATGACGACACGGGATTGGATAACGTTCGGTTTTCCCAGCCGGGTGCCGCTTTCCAAGAGTTGGAAGGGCTAGCGAGAGATTCGAGTCATTGACGAACTTAATCCTCGACGGAGGGAAGAGAGCGTTCCTTCTTGACTAGGTGGCGTTGGCACATGGGAAGGTTTGGTTCTATGTTGCCGATTTGACCGAGGAGGCGTTGAGTGACCGGAGAGTCGGCGGGTCCTAGTGCCGCATCTCCCCAGCTTAGAGCTAATCACCACCGACGCTCGGCACCCTCCCCCCTTTTTTTTTCTTTCTCGGATACCGCGCGCAAACAGTTCCTCATCTATCTCTAGGTAAGTTATGGCGGTATACTCACCACGAAAGAGCAGCGCCAAAGCGCCGCAACTGGTTTTCGTCAAACAACAGTAGCTGGCAGAGGCGGGATACCGGTATCTGGGAACCTGGGTCTCATTTCCTTCACATTGATGGCGGATGGAAGTTACTCCGAACCTGTTGAACTTGCATCAAGGAGGTCGAAGTCATCCACACACGTCCTCGTGCTGGATGGTCCTGTCAAGGCGGGCAGCCCCTGGCGAGCTGAGCCAAGTCATTGCACTTGGTTGGAGACTGGTGACGACCGGGATTCACCCCCACGACCGTTGAGACGCCACAGATCGAGACATGGCGAGGCATAATACCTAAATCCCCAGAGCACGCGGTTGGGAGAGTCACATCTGCTGTCAGCAGTGGAATGAGACAGACCGAACTGGATTTGTACCCGTGCGGGCGGGTGGCGTCGATGCAGGGGAAGGTACTTGGGAATCCGACGGGGGTTTTGCCAGAAGGTGATGCTAGCGCTTATTGGGACAGGAGGAACATGGTATTCGGCAGAGCGGCTCACTCCCTGCATTTTCTTGCCTGGTAGGGCATGCTCCGCGGTATTCCCAATACCTTACCCACACCGTTCCTCAGGCCTTGAGCATGACCACAAATCACCACGAGTTCAATCCACGCGCTGCAAGCCGGCTAGGAATTCATCCTCAATTCGGTCACAGAAAATCAGCGAACAGGCTCGGCTCATGCCCTCTTTTCACGTTTATCATGACATTTGACTGTGTTCCCGTCAAAGTATCCGACCCTGGTGCTCAGCTCAAGTAAATCCGAGAACATGAATCTTGGCGGTCCTTTTTCTCACACACTCTGTTGCAGAGTCAGCCCCCGCGGACATGAGTTCCCCCGCTTACTACCCGTGCCTGAGCTCCAAGATATGAGCGGCGTTGGCCGTGACCAATCGCGATGGGAGGTGATGGGATCGACATTAGGGCTTGGCAATGTTGTCAACCCCTGAGAGCGGCACCGACCTTTGTCTTCTGAGATTGCAGAGCTGCAAATAGGCCGGCTGCAAATTTCTGCCCTGCCAGAATGGGGTTCTTGACCCCCCTGGGGCTGTTTGGAACGCTTTGGTTCACCGATAAGTACAGCAGTGTCGGCGCGTTGACTTGTCGGACTCGAGTACGGCGACGGCCACAGCACGACTACGGAATCCATCACCGACCATGTCTTCACTCGTTTCACGGATCCCCGAACTCACAGTCGGACACGTCGCCGGTATAATTGCTGCAGCGTTGGTTATAAGTGCGCTGACCCTTGCGCGTCACACGTCCGCATGGCACTAACAGGGTCTAGTTCAATTGTTTTGTCCAGCCGCACTGACATATGTCCTTTCCGGTTTGCTTCGAGACACCGAGACTGCCAGCACCTGGACTGTTGCTGGTGCTGATCTCGCTGCCTCGATATGGCCGCGACTGATGCGAACAGACACGTCTGGCAACGGCAGCCGGGTTCGAACTAGCATCAAACTCGTCTCCAAAGCGATCCCCTTCCTGGTCCTTCTGTGTGCCGTCACGAGCATCGTCACGCCGTTGGGCTTGGGACAAGAACTTAGCACGCTCCCGCCTACATCCGCCAGCTTTCAATATGCAAAGGACGAAAGCCCGTATGGCCAGGGCACCTCGCAGCGCGGTCGACACCAGTTTTCTCGCGAATGCACCTTGCTCGTAGGACTCGGCATTCCTCTGCCATGTCCATACTCGGACACCAAGGTCGACATCCAGACGAATGAAACAGGGTACAGGTTCGAAGTTGTTGGCGAGTACAATTACACGATACCGAACCAACTGCGCGAGATCTTTTCGAGTGGGATGAAGTCGACCGCTACCGTGTCCAACTTCTTCGACATTGAGTGGCGCCAGCTTTCGCAGACCACCGAGGGGACGAGGGGAACAAAGCCGCACGATGTGGGAATGTTCCGCCAGCTCGACAGTTTTATCTTGGATAACTCATACAAGCTTGTGGAGGGTCTGGTGATCGATGCCAAGACGGGCGGTGTCGGGTTTCGCAACCACACCATCCCCGTGGGGCTGGCGCATGGCGCTACATGGGAAGAAGATCTTTTATTTGTCGAACCTGTCACCGAGTGTGTCAACACAAACCTTACCTTTGAGTTCGAGATGACATCCAACGAATCCGAGGCGGGGGGGATCCGAAACCTGTTCATCCGAGACCAGGGCGGTTTTGCCAAACTCAACACGACCCGCCCGGAGTTTGACCACCCCAACGCCCAATCGAACCCAGATCTCACAGGACGCGCCTACAAAGCGGCTTGGCTCAATAATGCCCTTACCATGTTGTACATGAACATCACAAACCAAAAGGACCAGGCAAAAGGGATCAAATCATTTTCGTACATGAACTCGGAAGTTGGCAAAACCTTCCAGCTTCCGCACTCGGCGGTCGATAGTTACGATGGCTTGTCCTTGTCGTCACAGTTTGGCAATTACCTTCATCTCGGGAGCCTCCGGTCTGGGCTGGACGGCGTTTTCAACTACTCTAACCCCTTTAACATTACCGGCCGGGACTTTTCTGCGGTTCCGCTACTCTGCTCGGGTGCCGGAAAGGACGATATTGCCAACATATCCAACATCTACGTCGGATGCACCCTCTTGCGCGGCGCGCCCAAACGCATCGACTCTGGTGACCCCTACCTTTTTGAAGACGGCAGCAAATGGTCCTCTCCCCTGCATGTCTGCGCATCCGCCGTCCGGGCCACCATCAAAACCGTCCACTTTGCTCTCAACGGAACCTCTTCTTCTTCTACCACCACATCCTCCTCTTCTTCTCCTACCACCTCCAGCCTCTCCAATCTGAAAGTGCAATCCATCAACCTCAAAACTTACCCCAATCCCGCTGTCGACGCCCCGCTCTGGGGGGTTGAAGACTCGGGCTTCGCTCTTGGGGGTATCAGTCCCATCTGGGGCATAATTTCCCCCGAGTACGCGTCGCGTCCCAACGTTTCTTCTGTACGCCAGCCGCATCTCCATTTACCAGGCCATTCCTCGGGGTTTTCCGCATCCAAAATCACCACCCGCATCGCCATGCGTGAGAACCTCCCCGGCGCCGGCTTTGCCCAAATGGTCATGAATCGCGTCATTGACATGATGGGTGGGAGTACTGACTGGCCATTTGACTATACCGGGGGATCGAGTGTCGCGCTCTTTGGTCGCTGGCAGGAACTATCCAGTGATGCTGCCCGGATAGCAGAGGCGATTAACCTCATGTGGACGGACCTGGCAGCGTCTGCGGTGGTCGGAACCCGTTCGGGAGCGGATGTCCCCGCGCAGCAAATCATTAGGCCCGTGGGGAGTCGGATTACCTATGACGTGCGGTTTGGGATTCCCGCGGCGTTTCTGGTATTAGCGCTGGGGGTGGTTATCGTCTTGGTATTTGGCACGACGTGTTTTGGAAGAGGGGGGATGGGAGTTTTGAGGATGAGGATCGGACAGTTATCGGTGGGGAGGGTCTTTACGACGTTTTTGTATCCGGATGAAAGTACCCTTACCATGAAGACGAGACAGTGGAGGGAGGTTAATGGGTTGAAGGTCATTACCGTGGGGGTCGTGGCGAGACCGGGAGCGGGAGGACAGGGTGAGGAGGAGTATATCTATACGAGGGGTGCACAGCAGGGGGAGGTTTATGGGATGCCGGGGTTGAAGCAGTGATGTGACTTGACTTGAGTTTGTGTCTTGAGTCAAGTCTGGTTCTGTTTGTTCTCTGGCATCTGGTTCGTTTGTTTCAAACAGGCTGAAGAGTCAAATTCCTGTCAACCTATTCTCTTCGCCGCCAGTTCATTGCGCGCAACTTATATACACTGAAAAGAAGCTGGCTACCTTACCTTGGATAGCACAAACACCCTGTCTCTACAGAGTCCAGGTCTAGTCTAAGAACAGGTAACCTGAAAGCTATCCCAGACATGGCCATACGCCCAACACTGCGTGTTGTTCTCAAACACAAAGTACGGAAACGCATCCTTGGGGCTGAGGACCATGTTGCAGTTTGCGCCGGGCAGCGGTAGCACGCTCTTGACTTGGTAGTTGAAATTGAATTTGGTTGTGGCCTTGGAGCTGGTGCCAGTGTAGGTGAAGTCGGGCGTTCCGCCGCAGTTGGTGTTTTTGTAGACCTTTACTGTCTGTTTTTTTTCCCGTCAGGGTTAGTGGATTGATTTGACTCAAGTGTATTTTTGGGGAGGGGGACAGAGTGTAAAAGTAAGGTGAGGTAAGGTGTAGGTAGGGTAAAGAACCCACCCAAGACGCTCGAGCTGCAATTTCAGATTCCTCCCGTGCCGCGACCTCGGTAACTTCCGTAACTTCGGTAGGCATAGCGACGGCAAAGCCGATGGCCGCAAAGGGGAGAAGGACCTTGGAGAAGATCATGTTTGCTGTTGTCGTCAACTGTGGAGGAACTGTAATGCGTGGTTGTGGTGGACTGGATGAAACACACAAGTTGATAATCTAAGTTCAAGTTGCTATAGACAGGTAGAAACGGCGATATTTATACTCAAGTCAAGTTTCTTTTTCTTTTCCTGAGTTGTCTGGATTCAGGAGCACGGAAACTCGGACTTTTTGGAGTAGCACTTTCGCAAAAGACTAGAACCAGAACCGAATGCGCCGTGGGAACGCCGTCGGCCGAACAGTAGCGGCATTAAATCCAATGGAACATCCAATGGAGAATGCATCCAATGGAGTAAACTTCTCATGGAGGAACATCTATTGGAAGAGTATCCAATGGGGGAGCCAACTAGCTGGCAGGTCAACAGGATGCATGAATACGACGTTGAGGGACCCAAACCTTTTACCTAGAACGGAAGAGAGAACCCATTCTGACCTCGCATCTTTTGAGTTGCTCGGTTTTTTGTTCGGACCTTCGGTTTTGCAACAGTACAGATCTGGAAATGGTATTGGAACTTACACCAACCAACAGGGGCCAACAAGGTAACAACAAGGACCAACGCGGTATGGATACGAGGTTACATCCGGTAACACAAAACCTCCAGCCCTCCACGTGACAACGGATTCCCTCGCTGCCGGAATAAAAAAAAAGGGGGGGGGGGGGACAACGGCTTGGCAAATAAACTTGGATTCCGGGGTACGTAAAAGGGTTGCCTGGAATACCTACCTACCTCGATATGGAGTGGGTATCCAAACACGGGATCACCCGCCACTCACCAGATGCAGTCATCAGGAGGTCAAATAGCTGCCAGATACGATACGATACGATGGAAGCCCACCCAAGACAGCGCAGCGCAGCAGAGCCCAGCAGAGCAAGCACAGCACCCACATGAATGATATGCAAGAGTGAAGGACCGGAGGCTACTACCATCTGCCCAGTCCAGTCAACTTCAATGAGTCCAACATTAATTTCAGTCGACTTAAACAGGATATCCCACAACTGCAGGTTTCCAAGTCGTGGACTAAAATGAACGACAACGAAGCAAAACAAACCAGCTCCCGGGAACGAAGGAGGGCTGGCTTGATGGCCACCCACCCCTGGCTACAACTCAGAAATAGGGGCTGTGCTCGCAGAGATAAAACTGTGAATGAGTTTGAGGGGATGAAAATGCATCGCCCCTAGCAGCAGCACCTTAACCTTTGACCCCTTGGCAATTTCTGAATACCGACGCCTACATCTACTTTTGTGCAATCGCTTCTTGGCAACGCCAACGAGCGTGCCCGAGTGGTCAGCTAACATTCGGATACGCTTGCTGTTATATTTCAGGGATCGGTTTATCACTTCCCTCTCCCAGATGTACAGGATTAGGTATGGTAGGTACCCGCGATTGATTGAAAATATTGACGGCAATACTACGTATAGACGGTAACAACGACGATATCAAATCATCTCGACGACGTATACATGTATGCCAGTCTGGCTTGGGGTTTGCCGAGTTCCTCACAACTGCTTGGGCTACTTCCTCCTTGTTTTGTAAATTTATTCTTACCATTGGAAATCTTGGGCTGGGAGACTTGGTGCTAACCTTCCCGAGGGGACAGGCCGACGTCACCACACCTTCCTATCGCCACCGCCCCTGGACGAGCTTGCGGTATTCTAGCCGCGCCATATAGTATATGGCCAAGGGCATGTGCCGGCAGGTTGGCGAAAAACGGCCATGCTCTCGATTGGCTGCTCCTTCCAGCGCTGCACTAAAGTTTGGTCGTCAAGGGACATCCCAGGTACCCCGAACCAAGATCCCTTGCTCGTCCCGGTATGCAATGATCCACAGGATGGTGTGATGGTTAGGTTCTGTTTTTAAGACGGATTTCTATGACTAGGTAGGCACTGAGGAGTCAAATGGCCAAAGTTGCGGAATCGCGTGATTTTGAAACGTGCGATTCTGATGCCTTGCTGCCTCGCACTTGCCCACTCAGGATGCCCTTGATTTGCTGCCAAGAATAGGCAGGAGCCCCGCACAGACAGATAGAAAGCGTTAACTGCCCACCTATCTCTGACGGCATTTGCTCTTCTGCCCGCGGCATAAGATGGCCCACTGAAGCACCACTTCCCTTAAAACACATCACCACCGCTCGACGCTCAGAAGGGGCACGGAAGCGTCTCGCGCATGAGTCTGTTGGAAGCCTTGGGCTGGGAAAGGGGGGGTGTTGGTGAGCTCTCGCCGTCTGCTGTCGCCCTTATTCTGTTCTGTTGCTCCCCTACATGTCCGAGATGGGGGCCTCAGCGCTAACTGCCTTGATGGAGACAGACCGACTCACCGCACACTCCAATTTACGCCCCTGTCCCGGACGAGCTCATGGCACGCAGCCCCCGCTGTAATCCCTCATCCTCGACACCTCCGACAACTCCAGACGGTGGGCTAGTGCAACGGTTATGACTACGTGGGAAGGCACCGCAGCCACGGTAGCCGAGAAGGTGGCCACGCTCGCTCTGGGGTATAAGGGACAACGCACTGCCGCCACAACTGCTGCCGATCCCGCCCCCGCCGTGGCCTCTCCCTGGCCCGCGTGCCCTAACCTTGAATAGGTCCCCTCCGACGCAGCGACCATAGGGCGGTGATAACAATGATAAACGAAACGCATCCGCCCCCGTCCATGTTGAACCGGTCGGTCTCACAGATGCCCATGTCAGCAAATCTCTTTTGGCTTTATCTAACTATTGCGTAACCCGACGGTCAGCTCGACACGACGAGAGCTTTCCTGCACCGCGGAGGGCGCACGCACGACACAACTGCCCAGGCTAAGGAAAGTGCTTGGTAAAGTAAACATTTTTCCTTCCAATAAACTGATATCCACCAGGGACCTTTTCCCACTCCTCCATTGTAGTGACTCGCTCATTCCCTTTGGCGTCTATAAAGGTGAGCTTCGATGAAAACCTGTGCTTCTTTATCCTAACCTTGGTACGCCGGACGACGGGCCCAACCACGGTCAGATTATCGTCGTCGTTGTGATCGTCGAAGCCTCCGCCGCGGGGGCCACCTTGTGCCACCGCCCGTTGTTTTCCTTTTCCTGTATCTTCCTCTTCATCACCGTTATCATTCCGGCCC
>Ga0247763_1000559_pt1 | contig 22167 bp, 23 predicted proteins | sample UWRJL141409B4_FD_179926 | JGI IMG/M metagenome (GOLD analysis project Ga0247763, IMG submission 179926) | Plant litter microbial communities from Arlington Agricultural Research Station in Wisconsin, United States - UWRJ-L141-409B-4 | ecosystem: Environmental > Terrestrial > Plant litter >...
CCATGCATGTTGCAGCAAATCTGTTCCCAACGGCATAACATCCTGCAAGAGAAGATCCGACTCCGAGGTCACAAAACGATCGAACATCCGCAATGTCTGCCAATCCAGGGACCCTCAGAGGTACCCCGGGCCGTGGACAAGGCCGCGGCGCGATGCCCTTCACCAACAGCCCTTCGACGTCGGCCATTCCTCGACCTGTCCTCGAGACCAGCCATGTCACCCCGGCTAGCGAAGCCGGTGCCTCTTCGGTGAGCGCCAGCAGGCAAAAACAATCCAAAAGAGATGAGGTATGGAGAATTCGCTCCCTTCTCGCAGTGCCTCAGCATCTCAGCCTGGTGCTCCGGGCTGCACGTCACCTGCAGTTTGCCAGCTAACAATGATGCAAGGCAATCCGCCGCAAATTGGAGAGCGATCTCTCCAAAAAGAAGCACCTGACGAGCCGCGCACGCCATTCCCGTAAGGCCCCTCCTGGCACGGTCCTCGCCCTCAAGCCGAGCCCGGCCCTCCAGATCAAGCCTGGCACCACGGTGGCCGAAGCTGCTCAGCTCATGGCTGCGAAGCGTGAAGATTGCGTGCTTGTTACCGACGACGACGACAGAATCGCGGGTATCTTCACCGCCAAGGACTTGGCCTTCCGTGTTGTAGGAGCGGGTCTGAAGTCGAACAGCGTCACCATCGCTGAGATTATGACTAAGAACCCCCTGTGCGCGAGAACGGATACAAGTGCCACCGATGCCCTAGACCTGATGGTTCGCAAGGGTTTCCGCCATCTTCCAGTCATGGACGAGAACCAAGATATCTCGGGTATTTTGGATATAACAAAATGCTTCTACGATGCGATGGAAAAGCTGGAGCGAGCCTATGCCTCCTCCCGACGCCTGTATGACGCGCTCGAGGGAGTCCAGTCGGAGCTTGGTACCAGCCAGCCCCAGCAGATCATCCAGTACGTCGAGGCTCTGCGGTCAAAAATGTCGGGCCCAACGCTCGAGTCGGTTCTGAACGGCATGCCTCCGACTACGGTCAGTGTCCGTACCTCGGTCAAGGAGGCGGCCCACCTCATGAAGGAGAACCACACTACAGCCGTTCTTGTCCAGGATCAAGGCGCTATAACCGGTATCTTCACGAGCAAGGATGTTGTCCTCCGTGTTATCGCACCAGGCCTTGACCCTGCCACTTGCAGTGTTGTCCGAGTCATGACGCCCCATCCGGACTTCGCGCCGATGGACATGAGCATTCAGGCTGCTCTGCGAAAGATGCATGGTAAGTTGATATGTATCGCGTCCAAACTACTCGGCTGACGATGCTGCCTTAGATGGGCACTACCTGAACCTCCCCGTCATGAATGAGGGTGGCGAGATCGTCGGTATGGTCGATGTTCTGAAACTGACTTACGCCACTCTCGAACAAATCAATACCATGGGCAGCGCCGATAATGAGGGTCCGGCATGGAACAAGTTCTGGTTGTCTCTCGATCATGAGACGGAATCGATGGTTTCGGGAGATGGCTCTCATCACCACACTCACCCTGGACCGCGCTCGCTCATGTCGCCCGACATTTCCCGCGATCGGATCACTGACAGTGTCGCTCCGGGCGACTCGGCGAGCCATGCGGGGATTGAATCCCCTCCGCATAGCGCTGTTGGAGCTAACCCTGAGGTATCGCCGAGTGAGCTACCCTTCCCGTTCAAGTTCAAGGCACCGAGCGGTCGTGTCCACCGCTTGCAAGTGACAGCTGCCAATGGCATGAGCGAGTTTGTTGCAAATGTTATCGGCAAGCTTGGCTCGGAGATTGACAGCATTGGTGGTGCACCTGTTGTCGAGGGTGGCAAGCTTTCCGGAGGCTTCGCGCTCAGCTACTTGGATGACGAAGGCGATTCCGTCTCGATTACTACAGACCAGGATCTCCTGGAAGCGATCCTCCTTGCTCGTCACGGACGTCGTGATAAGGTCGATCTCTTTGTTCATGATCCTAAGGAGCCCCCGGTTGCAAACACGCCCCCGCCGGTTGCTGAACCTGTCGTTCTTCCCACACCACCTGCGTCCTCAGTCATCCGTGAGCGCAGGCGCCCGGTAGAAGAGGAGGATGAGCAGAGCGATGCCGAGGAGGAAGAGGACGTGTCTCCTGTTCGTCGGGGTAAGACTCGCACACGGACACTTCCCCAGCAACCTGAGCAGGTCATTGCAGGCGTGCCAAACGAGCTTCTCCTGCCGGGCGCCATCGTCACGTTGGCCGTCGTGATTGCGGGTGTATTCACCATCTCGAGGATGTCGAACAGGTAGAACGTCGCTCATAAGGCTGGAAACGAGAAGAGTTGGAGCCATACAGCTAGCAAAGAGCTGGGTCACGGTGGGGGTAGAGGTGTAACGCTGTGTAAATTGATGAACTGTTTCATCATAGTATAGAATTAATATATCCATGCTTTCTGCTTTGTCGTTGCCAAGTTATCTCCATCTTGCACATTCTTTTTGACGTCGGAAGTTGACTATGAGGCGGTCGCCATGAACAAAATACAATCCAACCTCTGAAGGATTGTTATCGTGGGACCTGGCGACTATGAAGTAGGGGTTGTGCAAAACATATGTTCTGCGAGGGGCTACGCCAGAATATCTCAATTCTAACATTCAAAACCTTGCAATTTGCTCCTTATGGCCTCAACTTTCCATCATTAAGCCCTCAAAAATAGAAGGGAATGCCGGGGGTAGGTTGGCCTGGACGCTGCGGCCAAGCCGTGAAGTACCACGCGAACAACGCTTCAGGGATGGACCGTGCTCCCAGGTGCTTATGCACGGGCCACTTCATGAAGCTCCAGCGTAGAAAAGTTGATCGTTGTCCATCCTCTCCACCAGCATGGGAGTGACGGCAGCCATTCCACCATGATCATACGGAATTTCGCAGTTCGGCATGGTAATTATTCGATTCAATGCACAAACTTCTCAATGGGTACTGACTGTTATTCAATACAGGCCGGCAGGCCCTTGCCAATCCGGTCTCGCGATCATGGGTGGGAACGCTCACTACCACGCCTACTACTCCGCCGACCGCTGTCCCCGACTCGACCGCCGTCGCCGGCCTGACCCCGACGGAGGAAGAGACTCCCGCGGCGCTTACTGCCGCAATGGCATGGGCGAGAAAGAAGGCCGAGGAGAAAGCCCTGAAGGCCGAGATCGCCAAAATCCCAAGGCAGGTCCGAATATATCAACACATCGCCAAGCACACCAAACCTCTGGGCTCCAAGCTCCAGCCGCGCTACAACCCCAACGATCTGCTCGCCAACCCGCCCGCGGATGCCACTCTTGAGATGTTAATGGCTGCCCAGTCGCACATGGGCCATAATACGTCGCTGTGGAACCCGGCCAATGCAAGGTACATTTATGGCGTGCGCGACGGCATTCACATCATCAGCCTCGAAACCACGGCCGCCCATCTGCGGCGCGCCGCACGTGTTGTGGAGGAAGTCGCTTACCGCGCTGGTATTATCTTGTTCGTGGGAAACCGCCGTGGTCAGAAGTCGCTTGTGGTGCGCGCAGCCAAGCTAGCTGGTGCGTGCCATCTCTTCAACAGGTGGACGCCGGGTTCTATCACCAATCGCGACCAAATTCTCAGGTCGATGCCGATCAAGATGCTTGACGAGCTGGACAGAGAGATCCCTGGATATACTGAGCACATTCAAGAGCGCCGACCTCTGCTTCCCGACCTAGTCGTGTGTCTCAACCCGATCGAGAACAGGGTGCTTCTGTACGAATGTGGTTTGGCTAATGTACCAACCATTGGCATTATTGACACGAATGCTGACCCGACATGGGTGACATACCAGATCCCAGCGAACGATGACAGGTGAGAACCCCACGCCCCAGATACGTAAGCGACCACTAACTTGTGACAGTCACCGATCTGTTGGGTTGATCGCGGCAGTGCTCGGCCGAGCTGGCCAGAAAGGTCAGGCAAGGAGAAGAGCTGAAGCAGCTACTGGTCATCGTACGTGGGATCCTAAGGAAGAAGTAGAGAAGTTCATCTTGAAGGATGCAAAGCAAAAGAGACAGGCTCAGGAGGATGCGGCGGGCAGCAGGCCGAAGGATGACGAGCTTGGGGAGGCACCAAACGAGGAACTTAGAGAAATCCTCTCGCTAAACACGATGATGAACGCGCCCCATTAATGGAAACAGGTAGAGGCAAGCTTGTACATGTCACGATAGAGGCTGTTTATCACTGTAGAATTATCACCCTGTTCATGTGTATCGGAAGCCGACGCAAAGGCCCTGTTCCTGGCATGCAAGCGCGGAAATTGTTAGTGGGCGTCTAGCTCGCCTAACGGCGCTTCCTAGAGACGCGCGCCCAGCCGGACTCAAATCTTCGCGCCTGCGAACTTCCCCTCATGATTCAATCGGCACAAATCATCACCACGAACATTTCAGCACAGCTAGGTTCCGCAGGCACGCGCTCTTCCTTGCCACTGCGCCATACCCTGTCCGCGCATCACGTCACCGTCCCGTTTCCCCTGATTGGGTGACGTTTGCAGCCGCCAGTGTGAGCCAGGTTCGGAGTGACGCCCGAAGACTGAGCTCGGGATTCATCGTCCGAACCTGAAGACACACCGCTAGACCACCTGCACGGCCCATCCCAGAATTCCGGGCGAGGAATCGGGATTCGGCACTCGGCAGTGATATCAGTTAGTCGGTGCTAGGTATGGTTTTAGTCTTGCAGTACTCAATTTTTTTTGGGGGTGGTGAGAGGGGCCTGTTCTTTTTTGGAGCAAGACAGAGGGGCATGCAAATACTGAGACAAGCAGCACTAATATATCCGCTTCCACAGAGGTGCCGCCGAGTCTTTTCCCTTTAATATTGTAACAAAGCCGTCAAGATGCCGGCCATGCTGAATGACCCGGCGACGCCGACCATCTATCGCGTCTCGGGAGCGGAGCCCTTTCCGGACCCCGCAAACCCCTCCATTCCGGCGAAGATCGGTCCCCGTCATGTAACGCTCCGGGACCGCCAAACCGTGGCCACGGTCATTCCATTTGCATCACGCCATCAGGTGCCGGAATCCCTGCTCCGTTATCTCAGTGACCAGTTCAACAAGGAAATCGAGGGTGGCGATACCTACCCCATGATGGACACGATGCCCATGGACAAGTTCGCCGACTACTGGTTCCAGAACTTTGCCGGCATCATGCTGTTGGGGAGCATCGAGTGCGCCGAGGACATTGTCGACGGCAAGGACTGGTCTAAGGAATGTCTGGGCACCATGTACATCAAGCCCAACTATCCCGGCCGCAGCAGCCACATCTGCAACGCCGGCTTCATCGTCACCGACGCTTCGCGCAACCGAGGTGTAGGCCGCCTGATGGGCGAAACGTACCTCGATTGGGCACCCAAGCTCGGGTACATATACTCAGTCTTCAACCTCGTCTACGACACCAACGTGGCGTCGTGCAAGATTTGGGATGCGCTCGGTTTCAAGCGTATCGGGCGTGTCAAGGGAGCTGGCATGCTGAAGAGCCACCCCGACCGATTGGTGGACGCCATCATCTTTGGTCGCGACCTGGGCGACGCAGCCGGCGGCCCAGGCAGCGAGGAACTTGTGAGTGAAGAACGTTTCGACAAGATAAAGTTCTACCTCAAGTACGGCCGCTACCCAAACGGAGCTGACCGGGCCGAAAAAAGCAGACTGCGTAGCGCCGCCATGCACTACAAGCTGCTCGATGGAGACATCCTCATGTTGAAGGACAAGGAAGTCATCTCAGATCCCCAGCGCCAGTACGAGATCGCCAGGAAGGTGCACAACCAGAGCCACGCTGGCATCAATAAGTCGACGGCCACCATAGCGGAGCAGTACCACTGGAGCCGCATTAAGGAGACAGTCTCGGATGTAATTAGGAACTGTTATGAATGCAAAGAGCTGGGCAAGGCTTCCTCTTCCCAGGCCCATCAGCCATCCCAGGCGAATGTCGCCAACGGCCTGAAACGGCCAAACCCGGATGTCTCTTCCGGCGCTTCTAGCTCCAAACGCGCCTCGCCGAGCCCCGTTGCATCTGTGCCTTCTCTCACAGATACTGCCCCAGCCGGCCAAGTCAGACCAAGTCTGGCCTCTCTTCCTGACCCAGCACACCTCGGCCCTTTTTCTCTCCCATCCCATCATCAGTTTGCTGATCCCAATGATGACATACCATTAATACCCCCATCTACACATGCACTCCAGCGGGCCTCAGATGCCCCTTTGTCCTCACATTCCCACCATAGCACGATTAACCCGCACGCTCCTCACAATCCCATGCTCCAAGACACACCCCACAACCCCTTGCAGCCGTCTTCCCACCATCATCATCACCATCACCACACAACAGCCACTCACCCATCTATGTCCCTCCCCCCTCTCCCAGGCCCACACGGCGTCTCCGTCTCGGCTCCGGTTCCAGTCTCAGTCTACCAGCCTATCGATCCGCAAATAATCAGCCAACCTCCTAGCACGAGCGACCCGCACGCTCACACCCACCCGGCAGCCCTCCATTCGCATCATCACCACCATCACCACTACCCGGGCTTTGACGACCACACTTCCTCACATCATCATCACCACCACCATCCACATGACCCGGACGCAGATACGTTCCAGGCCTTACTCAACGCTGCAGATGACGATGTCGTTGGTGTTGGCGTCGGCGTGGGAGTGGGAGTAGGAGTAGGAGTAGTAGGTGTAGGTGTTGGAGTCGGTGTTAATGGCTCCGGCTCAACGAACCATCATACCCACCATGGGCACGACCCACACCGACCACGAACACAAGAGGAAGACGAAGCGGAACGCGCAGCGGTAGATCGCGACATGGAGATGCTTATTGAGCAGCCGCAGGATGATGATGATGAGCAGCCTAATACCGGACCAAGCATGGGTGCAGGGGTAATAGGAAAGGAGCAGAGTATGGTTATTGATGGGGGCTCAATGGGTTCTGTGCGAGGGGAGGCAAGTAATATGTCGTTGTCTGCGGCGGTGGGTGTGTCTTCAAGCGGAGGGGGGAGTACTTCCAGGTCGGGAGGGAACGGGAAGATGAATGTGTCGCACCTGTTGTCGACTCACGATGTCGGATATGACGGACCGGGATCATAAGACGGCAAGGGATGTGGTTTCGTGATTAATATGTATAATGTAGAATTCACTTATTTGACGACATCCAGCCAGGCAGCCCCATAGCGATCACATAGACACAGCAGAGCGTTACATTTCACGTCACCCGTCACACCGAACCGGGCTTCAGGATTGCATGTCATAGCATCATCCAACGGTAGTGTCCCGAACATAATCTTTGCCTTTACCACAACTTTTGTCTATTCGTTCAAGGTTGTCATTTACAAGGTATCTAACCTCCTCACCGCCTGGGCATGCCCCGGCCACGGCCTCTCAGTGCTCGCTGTGCCGCTCCTGGGGGCAGTGCCTTACCAGGTGCCTGAGGCGCTTGGCTTTGCTCGTTCCGGATTGTCTCGTCTACACCCAAAATGAGACACGCCGCCTCAGTGGCCGCCTGAAGAGCATTGACCTTGACCAGAGCAGGCTCCCACACAAAGCGTTCCATCATGTCGGCAGTTCCCTCGTTCTGGAAGTCAACGCCGGCCCACAAATTACCCCGCCGGTGCTCAACGCGCAGACGGTTGAGGATATCAGTGGCATCAAAGCCAGCATTGTCGCAGAGCTGGCGGGGAATAACCTCCAGTGCCTTGGCAAAGCTCTTGATAATGGCCTGCTGCTTATGCGGGACGTCGCGGTCAGCAAACCTGTGCAGGTAGGCCGATAATTCCATCTCGCACGCGCCGCCACCGCCGACAATGGTGCGGTTGCGGATAGCGCGCTTCACAATCATGATGGCGTCATGGAGAGATCGCTCTACTTCGGCAATAAACTGTTCGGCGCCACCGCGCAGCACCAAAGTGCACGTTTTGGCCTCCGGACAATCTTCAAAAAAGTTGAAGCGCTCGCCACCAATCTGGCGCTCCTCAAAGGTACCGCAGACACCCAAATGCTCTGGTCGGATGTCGGAGCAGGTGCTCTGGATGGTGGCACCGGTTGCCTGAACGACGCGCTCCATATCGTCCGACGAGACGCGGCCCGCGCAGAAAACGTCGCGATCGGCGAAGAACTGCGTGGCGAGATCGCCGATGGGAAGCTTGGAGAGCACAACTTTAGCGCCAGTGGCGTGGATGGCCTCGAGCTTCTTGAAAATGATTTGCCATTCAGCGTCGACAATGGCCTGGTACTCGGAAACCTGCTCGACGCGCACCTCGGCGTTGTCTTTCTCGGCCTTGAGCTCAAGTTCAACGTTGAGACAGACAATCTTGGGTTTCTTGAATGACTTGGGCTGTTGCTCAAAACCGGCATATGAGAATGTCTTCTTGAAGGCGACACCGTTGACGAAGAGGGAGTCGGTGAGGGAGCCGCCGGGGATCTTCTTGATCCCTATTAGTTTCTCGTTGAGGTCTTCTTGGTCGAGGGAGAGAACGGCATCGACGACCACTAGGCAAACGGTTAGCCTCAGTCTTTGCATCTATGCACGGCGCAGCTCACTCTTGGTAAAGAACTCGGTATTGCGCTTAATGAGCTTGCTTGTCATGGCGGTCGCAGCCAGCTTGCCCAGTGTCTCTCTCCTGTTGGTCTCGTTTGTGCCGACGGCAATTTCCTTGATCTTGTTGACCGCCATGGTAGACGCCCTCCTCAGACCCCTGATAATGATCTGGGAGCTGACGCCCTGCTCAACCTGCTCCTTGATCTCCTTTAGGATCTCGCCGGCTAGAACCACCACTGATGTTGTGCCATCGCCAACTTCGGCGTCTTGTGATCGAGCAATGTCGACGAGAATGCGCGCGGCGGGGTGGACAATATCCAAAAGCTTTTGCAAAAGTTAGAAGAAGTTGTGAAGTTGTTACAGAGCTGCCTTGGAGGGGGCGTAAAGCGCACCTTCATGACGGTAGCTCCATCGTTGGTGATCGTCTGCCTGCCATTCTCATCCACCATTAATAGATCGCCGCCATAGGGACCCAAAGTAGACTTGATCGTCGCCTGGACCGCTAGACAGGCGTTGATATTGGAAATAATCTGGCCCTTTCCCTGGGATGTATCGGTTCCTATGTGGCTGGGAGTCAGTCTTCAAGTGGGAAGCGCGACAAGGTGCGAGAAGTGAGGGGAGGGGATGGAGGGGCTCCTGACCCTCTTTAAGGACGATAATCGTCGGGGTTTGACCTCCGAAAGACATATTGTAAGGTCAAAACGCCAACAACAACTCGGTGAGGCTGCGGGTAAGCTCGGCAATGCTTTGCGACGAGACGATGGGCGCAAGAGGGTGGGCAGACAAGCGGTGGTGTTTTTGGCGGGCTGTCGGCGGAGGAGCTCCCAAAAAATTATTGAAGCCTTTTGCTGTGCCCAGGCAGAGCTTCGGTTCCCCCCGCAGTGCACGGGCCCTTGAGCCATTAGTTATGGGTCTTCACGTGGTAGGTCACCTGATACCCCTTGTGTGCGCTCGTCATTTCAGTCTTTGCATCATCTTTTCTTTTTTTTTTCTCCCTCTCAAGAAACTCGAGGACATTCGACGTTAATCCAGGTAACACTATACAGCCCAACCCCTGAAAGATTGTTAGTTCGCGTGGCACAAATATTTTACGGCTTGGTAGCGGCCTCGGAGCTCATGTTCTGTTCAATTTGAGCCTGTGCTGGAAACCCAGAAACTGCCCTCGGGGGAACCAAAAGGGCGTTTCTCCAGAGATGGAGGGTTTTATGAAGAAATTAAACGTCTTTTGCTTTCAAAAGCAAGACATGATATTTCTAGCTTAGCCCCCCTCTCTCTCCCTTCCAAACAGCGTCTTCTAGCGGCTTAATGCATGAGTTAGGTATTTGACTGTCAATATTTAAAACAGTGGAAATCTGGGTACTCAACACATATGACACTCCTTCCTGTTAACAACAATCTTTCAGAAATTGAATGGGCCGCACAGGAGGATATGATAGGAATTTTGTTTTGCTTCAAAATAATATTAATATCAAATGCTTGTCATGCATAGCTGGCCCCCCTTGACTTGTGTACCAGATCACCATCATTTTCTCCGTCTTCTTCTTCTTATCCTTCTCCATTTGCTTCCTCGTGTCCATGTCCCCCTAGGGGGGGAGAACGAGAACGAGGAGGAGGAGGAGGATGAAGAGGAAGAGGAGGAGGAGGAAGAGGAAGAGGAGGAGGAAGAAGAGCCCTCACATGCAGATCCTCCTTTGCTCCTCCCGGCTTTAATCTCGAATTTCCTTCTGAGACCCTCGCACGTGAGGCCCCCGACTTATTTCTTCCCGTCCGTTTACTTGATGCCGATGCCGATGCCGATGCCGATACCAATGGCCGTTTCGGGTAATAGCTGCATTTGTACTGAAGTTTCTTGCAGTTTTCGCAAGGTAGTTTGAGGTCGCATTTGGCCTTGCTCCTTCGGCAGGGCATGCATGGTGTGGAAGAATTTGGCTTATTGTGCCCTGGAAGGGGCGTACGTTTTGATTTTGAAACGGGGCGCGGCTTTGAACTTGTTGAAGAAGAAGCCTCATCACATGCAGACTTGGGTTTAAGCTTAGGCTTAATGGTGCTCGTCATCGTCGTCGTCGAAAGGACGAGAGTTGGCTGTTTTTCCAAGGCAAGCTCGTCCGGAGCCATGGCTCTTGACCGACGTAACTTGATTTTCTTCGAGCGTAGTTTTGTGGCAGAAGGAGCGGTGGTTGGCGGTGTCTTGGGCACAATGGCGCTGCTGGATATGCGGCTTTCCGGAGTGGAAAAGTCTGATAGTGGAGACATGGAGGGCTCAACCACCGTGTTGTTGCTGAAGCAGCAGACTTCCTTCTCCTCCTTCTCCTCCTCCTCCTCCTCCTCCTTCGGCTCTGGGTCCACGTCCAAAGTCGAGCTGATTGTGGTTGTTTGAGTCGGAGGCTCGGGTGTCATGGTGGTGGTGGTGTCGCGGTCTTGGACGCGTTTGAAATAACTTGGAGCGGCGAATGAGAAATAATATCCCCTCTTGAAAAACTCGTCCTTGTCCGGGACCACTTGTGGCCTCGCATCAAGATACATCTCTGCGTCTGGTTGCTGCTCCAGCAATTCTTGCAAACACGCATTGTAGTTGTCGACGTGGCCCTGATCGGCCTCTCTGTACTTGATTATCCAATCGACCAGCTGGTTGGCCAGATTTGTTGTTGAGAGTTGCCGCTGGTCCTCGATAGTGCGAAGTCGCTCTGCGTAGTTGGACACCACCGAGTTGTCGGCAGCCATGGTGTTGTTATTTTATCTGGTTGACTAGGAACATGAATGTCATCAACCTCGTTTGACGCGTTTGCATGTGTTTAGCTTGCGTTGTCCGAGCATGGGGTTTTGTAGATCCCTGAGTATTTGTGAAAAAGGCAACGAATCAAATTGGTTTGTCCATTGGTGGGGTCTGACTTGTCTTTTCTTTTTCCAGATACAGGGATTGTGGTGCTGAAAGATTGTTAGCGTGGGACTTGGGTATTTCGCTTCGTAGGGACTCATGTTTGTTTACGAGGGGCCACGCTGAAATATCTGAGCCGTAATTATGAAAGAGGTTTCTCAGTAAAGGCTTAAATAACAGGAAGACCACCTTCCAGTTGCGTCGGTTGACCCTTGGGCGCTCTGGGAAGATACAAAGCGCAAAGTATCGTGCGAACAATCGTTCTGGGGTTGGGTGCAGTCACCCGCTTCACCTTTCCTATTTGGGACCATCACAAGGGGAGCATCTCTAGCTATCAACCCTGTCTGTGGCTTTCCCAGGGCCCTGGAAACACTGTGGCTGTTTAGTGCGGTGCTGCTGCAAACAGCCGCAGCGGTGGATGATCTTGACTGTTCAATGTTTGTTTGGCCGCTCTTTCCATTTGATTCCATCAACTGTTCCACTTCCCTCCGCCACCTTTTGACAAGCAACTAACAGTCAAGCCGCGAAAATGGAACCAGCGTGAGTTGATAGCCCCGCATGCCATCCCACGATAGCTTTCTCATTCGTTGACGCATCCGCAGGGCCTTGGGCATTGACTTTGGGAGCTATTCCACTCGGGCCTGCATCTGGGCGCGAGGCAAGGATTACATTGTCGAGAACAAAGCCCACATTCAGCGTGGCATGGGTGTTAGCACATACTACGCTGCCGACTTCCCTTCGACCATCTACCCCTTTGACGCTGGCCCTGCCTATCTCGATGAGGTCAGTTGGACCCGTCCGGGAATGTCTGGGAAGTACTCCATGTACTGCTTTGCCGGCGCGTCCGATGAGTTGCTCGAGCAGTATCCGCTGGTCCGCCAGATTACCGACCGCAGAGGCGACAAAAGCCTCGAGTATCGACTCAGGAGAGGCGTCCGGGGCCTATTCGAGACTATTCGCCAGGCCGCGGTAGCCATATGCCAGGTCGAGAAACTGCGCATCACCAAGATCGGACTGACCATCCCAGTCCAATGGACGCTAGACTTTGAAACTTCATATCGCGAAATCGTTTCCCAGGCCTTCTCGGACATAGACCCTGCCCAGATCCATTTCTTTACTGAATCCGAAGCTCTCGCGAGATATCTGTTCCGCTACCACAACCGCGAACTCGATCCTACAGGCAAAAGATACGGCTCCATGATGTTTCTTGATTTCGGAGGGCATAATATGGTTAGAATGCCCCCTGTATCTGTCTGTCCTGTCCTGTCATATCCCCCAGCCTGCTGATGTTTTACCCTTCAGAACGGCTCCCTGTTCACCATTGCTCGCGACGCAGGCCGCCCCGAGGACAACAGTTTCTTTCGATTGGGCAAACCGTTTGGTAGGTCAATCTATCCGATCTACGTGTCACGACGGCATCGACGCTCACACACAGTTGAAGGGGCGGGTGGAGGATCCGAACAGTGGGAATATCACATTGTGGAGTGGTTCGCAGAGTGGTACCCGCGTCACCACGGCATCGTCGCTCCACTCGAGGAACGGCGGGAACTCTTGAATAAATTCCAGGGCTCCAAGAAACTAGATCCGCGTCTCGGTCACGACGTCAGTTGGTTCTCGACCAATCCTCGGAATGGGACCGTGGAGAGAGTCACGCTTGGGTCCGAAGACATTGTTGAAGCCTGGAACAAGGCCCACGAGCACCCTCTCAGAGTCGCAAGAGAACAAATTGCAAGGCTCGTCAGGCTCGTGGCACGTAAACGAACATCAAAACCACTTATCGTGGTATCCGGAGGAACCGCACGTAATCCCAGAGTCAAGGAACAAATCAAGAAAGCCTGCGAAGCCCACAGGCTACCAGTCCTCTTCACCGACGAGTTCAAGGTATCGATCCAATACGAGTAAGTGTTCCATTTCCAACAAACTTAAACACGCTCTTGGCTCAGTATAGCACACAGTTCCGCAAAGATTGCAAAGGCTGCTTCCTTCGTTGCTAGCCAGACCCTATCAGTCATGGCCTTCTTCGAGCGCGGCGCGGCAATTGGTCTGCAGAGACAGGATAACTCACTGTTGCGTGGGAAAAAACGAGATAAGCGGTGGGACGATTGCGCACAACTGTTGATTGATCCCGTAAGTCTGGTTAATGCTAACCGATGGGTGAATCTCTGCTAGTTTCTAATCTGACATATATCATCAAGGCCAATTTGGGCGTAGAACCAACTCGTGTCTTTAACGAATTTACGGGACGTGAGAGGATACAGCTCATATGCGATCCTTTTTTCGGAAAGCTTCCTCTGTCTCAACGAAAAACCATTGAGGCTGAGAGATCGTATGATCTTCTCTACCTCGGTCGCCGAGAAAAAGGCAAGTGGCGATTTACCGCCAAGGTTGAAGAAGGCGGCGGCAACAACAGTGCGCGCTTGATCTTGGAGCAATTCCACCAACCGCCTGGTAAAAAAGTATGGAACCGGGCGACAACCCTCACACTTCCATTGTATCTCGATGCCAGCAGCAACTGCATTCACGTTGGTGCTCGAGACAAGGATATCTCGGAACTCGAATTAGTTGGAGTTCCTCAACAGCCAACAAGGTGGGACTCGGATGAGAATCCTAATGATGATGATGATGATTTGGATGACGACGGGGATGACGAGGTTACCCTCCAAACGGAAGGGGGCGATATTTTCGATTTCTTGGAAGTATCCCCGGATCCGCCATCCCGTACGGGACAACAAAATATTCAAAGGGAAAAGTCGCCTCGGGGGGGAATACAAAAGCCGTCTCGGCCTCGGAGAGAGGCTGCCTCGGTTATATGGGGGAAGGCGAGGCGGTCCAAGAAGTGAGATATTGGTTGAATGTGTGCGAGGAACGACAATATGGGAACAATTTCGTATTGGATAGATGAAATTTCAACAGGTTCATTATTTCTAGCCTTGAATATTAACAGGAATAGACCTAGCTGCCTATCACATTTCGGGTTGAACTATATCCAAAGAAAAGAAATAAAGAAAAGAAAGTCCAGCGTCAATGTGACATGGACAAGGGTATGGGCGGTGGGTGACCCCTCTGAGTCACTGACTGACTCGGTCGGTCAAATCGGCCAGCACATTATGTATCCTACGATATATAGATAGGGAAGGTACAAGACTGGACGGCATAGTATACCTACTTAGGTACCTATTCGTAGACAATGCGACGGACAGTGACGGACAGTGACGGACCAACAGTGAAGTCTAGACTTTGGTGTATCATCAAGTCCTTGAACTTTCTTGTACGATCAAGGGCTAAACTTTTTTGGTTTTTTGTTTTAAACGGAGCCCATAAATCAAGACTGAAGGAGTGACAAGAAATAAAGATTCTCCTCACACATTAGTTCTACTCCCCCCCAGCTATTAGTAAGATGATGGTATCTAAACAGACCAAGTGACAAACCAACAAACAATAAACTCCCTAGGTAGGTAGGCAGGCAGGTAGGTACGAAGGTTTAAACGGCCCCCTTTTCCGGATCAACACTACATGCACCCCCCGATCTTGACGCAGCTGACGGTCCCGCCGCCATCTCCTTCTCCATCTTGTCTGACTCTGACTCTGAGTCTGATGATCGACTTGGCTTTGATCTCAGCACTGTCGTCAACCCGGTATTGGTATTCCCAATCCCAGTCCCATTCCCATTCTCATTCTCATATGCTGCAGCAGCAGCACTCTGACCCTGAACTGTCACCATCGCCGTGTCCACCGTGTCCAGCCTAGTGTTCGTAGTGATAGTAGAGCGACGGGCAAACTGAACGACGCGATTTGAGAGACGAAGCGAAGACTGCTCAACGCGCTGTTCGAATTCGGGCTTAAAGAGAAAGAGGTTTGGGAAATACCGTTTTACAAACGGGTTGAGGCAGGGAAGACAGGCGCAGAGGATGCCCGTGTTCATCTCTACGATGCTAAGATACAGATCAAGTCAGATATGATTCAATAGGAAGGGACAAAAAGGTGGAAGGGAAAGGAAAAGGACATACCACCAGATCAGATTGGAGACATAATGCCAGGTGAGGTCCATCTCGGCGATGCCAACCAGCGCGGTGATCATTCGCATGAGACTCACAGCACATACGCTAGAAATTGCTTTTAGTATCTATTACGAAATAAAGTAAAGAGAAAAAAAAAACTAAAAAAAAAACTCACAAACCACCAGCCATGAGAATCAGCGTGACACCAATCTTCTTCAGCAGCGGCGCCCGCAGCGGCTTGAGCATCCAGATGGGCAGCAGCAGGATAGCAAAATCCGTCACCATGTTTAGGGTATTCGCCGTGTGGAAAGCCGCATTCATATTGACGCATTCGCTGGGGATAGAAAAATCCCAGTACCCTTGCATGGGACGGCATACGTAGAGAAACAGAATGGCGTTGGGGACCGTGTAGCCGACGGTGACGAGCATGACCAAGTATACAGTGTACCGAAAGGCTCGGTCTACCGAGAAACGAAGATAGAAACTCAGTATGGAGATCTTGATAAAGAGCGTGGCGAGGTTGTAGGTGAAGGCACCCCCGATCATGCCGATCTTCATGAACTTCTGAAAGTCCACGAGGGGAACATCCCAGCCGTGTTTACCTAGGCCATAGTGGGTTTCTGGCAGGGATAAATTTGATGAGAAAGCTGACTGAATTGATAGGGGGAAAGGAAGGGATACATACGGACCATGCATACTATGGAGTTGGATAACGCAATGATCTGGTAAAACAACACATCAATGTCATGTCAACTGCACTGCACTGCACTCAACCGTCTGAGGTGGGGTGGAGTGGTTGGTGGATAACGTTGAACTAAATGTGGGGAGTTCCCTTACAAATCCAATGGAGATCCAAACTACAATAGTACAGTATCGTTAGCACACACACACATGCTTATCATGTTACCAGGTAAGGTAGGTAGGTAGGTATCCTGCAGAGTCGGGCATCCATCCTTAGAGCTACATACCATCATCAAGATGCCATTTCTTCAAGATAAACGCCGCCGAAAACAAGCGAAGGGCCAGGAACGCAAACGCCAAGACGGGGAAAAAGATGGCGACAATGAACAGCCGGTAGGCAATCGATTCGGGATTCTCAAAGTTGGACGTGACGCCCGGTGGTGGCGGTAGCGCAGGTATGATGAGGTTCAAGTTGATGCCGCCGTCTGCCGAGCCCATTTTGTCTTGTTGCGCGGCGGCCCTTCCCGGGGCAAACTTGAATTCCAGTGGAGAATGAGCTGCAGCGCTGTCTGGTGCAGACGGGAACGAGAGGACGGGAGAGGGGACTCTAGCAGGCACCGGGCGACTTGGCGGACGACGGGAGGAAAGAGAGGAAAACGCGTTCTTGGGGGCAAGGCAGGGGACGCGAACATAAAACCCATTACTGCTAAATTATTTTCCATCCTGGCCATGTCAATATTGTACATAATAGCACCGACCTGTTGGGCTTTCATATCGATACGTATCGTAATTCGGTCCATGATTCCATGTTTCTGGCATGGGCACAGGGGTTTGTGAAATTTTATTGCCCAATCGCTAGTTTTAACTAACGTCAGGTGTTGCTGTAAAATCCTTCCTTCATTGGCGTGCCATGCCAGGGTGCTAGGAGCCCCTGTAACCATGTGAGTTGCAGCATTAATTACAGGTCGACTACCGGCTCAACCGCATTTGCCGCAAGGGGATTGTCTTTTTTAAACGAGCAGGACACCATCATCTCACACCCAAGCTCCTGGCTGGATCGTAAGAATAAAAGGAGTCGGGAGTCGGGGAGCGGGAGGAGCGGGAGGAGCAAATGATGTCGGCGACGGAACATTCCCGTGGACCGAGATTTCCCACAAAAAAAAGCTTCCGAAGATCATGGAAAGAGGGGCGTTTTGCTCACAACCCTTCACCCACCCCGCGCCATGTCCCCCGCATCCCAGAAGGACAAGAACTGACAAGGAGGTATGTCGACAGCGCGTGCGATGTCAGAAACTCAACTGGATCGCGTCCCTGCTCCGAGGAACTCTCCTTGCCATCCCGTTCGCCCTGTGTTGCTTGGCTTATGGATACGGTTCGCCAAGACGTATCCTCGAGTTGTGCCCCACAGCTGTCAATGGTGGCCGCTATGACATTGGGAGGGAAGCTTCACTAGGCCAGAGAAAGCCTAGCCATGTTGGCCATGACTCGATCTCAAGCTCATTTTCTTGATACAGAGCTGCTGCCCCATTACTTGCTTATTTCCTACGTGCTCTCGCTCTTGTCCACCCTGTCGTGGTGGAATCAAGGCACAACGACAGACAGTGGCTGTTTACTATGAAGGTGTGAGCACCTTAGCTTGTGGCCACGCAGGGTGGTGTCTTCAAGCACACGGCAACACATACGCGGAGAGCGATGATGCGACAAGCCTGGAGAGGTTGCTGCCAAACAAGAACTACCGGAAACAATGGACAAGCACAGGCAAGCACTCAAGCACGGCTTGCTCAACACAGTGCTAGAATTGGTGACTATGGCTCTATGGTTCCCTGACCCAAGGATCCCCGTTGCCGTGCCGTTTTCCGTGGTTGCCAAATTTGCCATGCATGCAATCATGATCTCATAGCTTAAAATCGCCAACCCGGCGAAACCCAATGTCATCCCAGCATGAACGCCCAAGAAAGACCTGACCACGTTTAAGTGGTCTTAGCACCCTGAGTCGGCGTCACCTTCTTGCCATCCTTGTTGTAGCGGATACGCGGGGGAGGAGCGCGGTTGCGGCGACCCTCGCGCGAGCGGACACTAAAGTACTGTCAGCGATGTGTTCGAGTGTCGAGGATCGTCGGGGGTAGGGGCGGAGAGGTTCGACCAAGGTTCATCTCAGCCGCCTGCATCACCCAGCAGAGCGATGCAGTTGTCTCCGCCAAGACAAACGTACCGGACAATCTTGCCGTGAATGGCGCAAGAGACACAGTACTGCAGCTTGAGGTACATCTTGGGTACCGTATACTCCGCGAACACCGAAGCGTCGGAGATATCACCTGGTTGAGCAATTGTCAGTGAAATTCGACCGCGGACACGATTTTGACGCGCGTGGGGGAAGAGTCGATCATATTGTCTTGAAGAACGTACGGATAGCCGCAGACTCGACCATATTGCGAATGGTGAACCGCTTGATGGCCTTATCCTTGGGAGTGCATCGCGAGCAGTTGGAGCAACGGATCGGCTTGACGTGGCCGCGACCTGGAGAAAAGAGGTTAGCAACGTCCAATGTGTATGGAAAAGACACTCACCCTTCTTGTTGCGGCCGTTATTCTTTCTCTTCTTAACCATCTTGACGGATTCTTGAGTGCTCTGAAGTGCCCAAGGTTGTGTGAGGAAATCGGGATTTCCAAGAATTGGATTTGGCACACGAATAGATGGGGGGCAGTGCTGCCCCACTTTTCCGTTGTGGGACCAAAAGCAAGAAAGCTTTGCTAAGGGCAAGCCGACAGAAACCCTAAATCGCTTGCAACTAGTCAGGTGACTTCCGCTTTCTCGGTGTGGGGCGTCCAAAATCTCCCGCTGATTTACGTCCCCCCAAATTCCAGCCCTCTCCTCCGAGTCCTTCCACCAAGCACAATCTTCACAACATCAACGGATTGCTGAGGAAGACATTCGTGTCTAGGTACGTCTCTGCGATGTTGCGGCCCCATTGTGCTTCGGAGCCAATTCTCTCTACGCCTTCATGATGCACAATCTTGTTCCCGACACCCTCATCGCCGCCGAGCGCGATTCCTCCGAACAACTTTTGTGCGCGCGGAATCCGTGAGGCGGCATTCGACCGGGCCAAGCGGTTTCGATCTACCCAAGCTCCCACCATGACCCGCTCTCTCTTTTCTCTAACCCATCCTCACCACTTTTCAGTAGGCAATCATGCAGATCTTCGTGAAGACCCTCACGGGCAAGACTATCACCCTTGAGGTGGAGTCGTCCGACACCATCGACAATGTGAAGTCCAAGATCCAGGACAAGGAGGGCATCCCTCCGGACCAGCAACGTCTCATCTTTGCCGGCAAGCAGCTCGAAGATGGGCGCACCCTCTCCGACTACAATATCCAGAAGGAGAGCACCCTCCACCTCGTGCTCCGCCTGCGTGGTGGTGGCAAGAAGAGGAAGAAGAAGGTTTACACCACCCCCAAGAAGATCAAGCACAAGAGGAAGAAGAACAAGCTCGCCGTCCTTAAGTACTATAAGGTGGACTCGGATGGCAAGATTGAGCGTCTTCGCCGCGAGTGCCCCAACGATACCGTGAGTTTTCTTGAATCGAGAGCTTCTCATCATCTGCTGACATTCTTTTCCAGTGCGGTGCTGGTGTCTTCATGGCCTCGATGCAGGATCGTCAATACTGTGGTCGGTGCCATCTTACCTACGTCTTCGACAAGCCGTAAGACGGGGAGGGTGCTCTGAGGGGGAGTTGTTTGGTTCGGGAAAAAGGCATTGAGCTGGGACGGCTACGATACATCTAAGGCGTTATGTACCATGGAACGGGAAATGCTCTGGTTCTACCTAGCGAGGAAATGCAATGGGGCTGTTCATTTGGACGGCATTGATGACACTTTGAAGATTCTGTTTCTTTGCTCTCTGTTCTGTCTATCTGTCCACCACTCAATTGCTGGGGAACCCATTTCTCAAGTTGTCGTACTTGGTATGAGGGTACGTAATGCAGTTCTCCTCCCATTTCAAGGCACTAGGGCCTCCGAAAACCTCAACCACGTTTCCAATGAGACTGTCACACCCGCTTTTGTCGGCACTGCTCTCCCACCACATGCCGCCACCTAAACCCCGCTGTTTGATGAACTCGGCCTTTTGCCTAGCCAACGGCACGGTATCGTAGCTCACCATGACCCGACGCTGTGGATCGTAGCAATACGTCGCACCGGCCCCGGGCTCCTCATGCTCCGTCGCCCCCTCCAAGGGCAGCTTCTTAAAGTCATAGACACCCGCCTCCCACGTCCCCTGTCCAACCCCACTGTACGGACATCCTGGCCCATCGGTATTCTCAAATGCGCGTCCATACAACGGCATGCCCATGACAATCTTACCGGGCGCGACCCCGCGCGACACATAATAGTCTATGGCCCGCGCCGCGTTAAACGGCGTGCACTTGGCCCCGTGCGTGGGGCAGGTAAACAGATTCGCCTGGTGGCCAGCGACCTGGTCCCACGACCCGGCAAAGTCATAGGCCATGAGGTTCCAGAAATCCAAATATCGATCCATCCCCGCCATGTCGAGCTTTTCGTAGTTTTGTGCCCCCGCCGGACACGCTACGGTTAGCTCGAAATGCGGATTCCCTGGCACCGTGCAGGCGTGACTGTCCAGAGCGGAACGCACAGCCGCGAGAAGCGATACGTAGTCGGCGGCTTCGGAGGCGTTTTGCGGGTATTCCCAGTCGATGTCGATGCCGTCAAATCCGAGGTTGGAGAGCTGTGGTGGGGTATCGTCAGCACCGCTAAGGGGGGAAGGGAGCGGGGAAAGGGGAAAGGGGACAAACTAGTTGGACGGCTGACTCGGCAAATTTTGCGCGACCTTGAGTTGTTGATGCCGGGGCGCGGAAGTTGCTACTATAGGTCCAGCCGCCGATGGAGAGCAGCACCTTGAGGTTGCGATTACGTCGCTTGAGGAGGTTGAGCTGCTTGAGACAGCCGTACAGGTTCGTGCCGCTGTCGTTCCAGCTGTCGCCTTCCCAGTGGATGTCCGTGTCTGCCCACGAGTCCGTCAGGTATACCTCGCCGGACTCGGGGCGGACATTGGCAAAGGCGTAGAGCACATGCGTCAGCTTCTCGACGGGGAGGTCCTGCGGACGGTGCTGGCGGGCGTAGATGGCCCAGTTGACAAAGTAGGCTACCGAACGGTAACCCTGCGGGCTGTATCCACCACCCATGTTGCCGTGCTGTTTTTGTTGCGGAGGTGGAGGTGGAGGTGGTGTGATGAGAGGAGGAGGGGTATCAGTGTTTGGTCGGGAGCTGAGAAATGCGCCAAGGAGAAAGGCAGCAAGGGAGGAGGTGAGGATGGCGAGGTTCTGTCGTGTTACAAACGGCATGTGGAATGGATGGACGGAATGGGGACTAGGGTATTTTATACAGATTTATGGGAGATGGGTGTACGCTTTTGGCTCGAGGGTCGGAGGGAGCCGATGATCAAGACTGGCATGTTGGGATTTCCACCCCTCGTCGTCAAAGAGGGAGGGGCAGAGCATGAGCTATTTCACTTGGCGAATCTGGATGCAGTTCAATTTGTTCTAGGCATGCCCGACCTATCCTTTCTTTCCCAAAAGCTTTGTTTCTTCAAAAGCAAATCGAATCAGGACACGATTTATAGTGCCTTTCAGCTGCGGGTTGCAGCCCAATTCGAGACGGTTCAGGTCCAATGGTGTGGCTCAGATGGGGAGGTTGGTGGGTTGGGTGGGCGAAGCTGTGCGGGGATGACGTATGGCGCCGCCCGCCAAGACGTCAAAGCTGTCGCACCCCCCGTTTTCCGGTGCCAACGCTGGAAGTGGGTTGAAGAGGGTGCGAAGGTGCTCTCACCCAACGCCTCTGCAGGGGCTAAAATTGCAGTGCATCTGACCGACGGGAGAGGCTATTCAGGCCCAGAAAATCTACCGAACGGGAAAATTGAAAGACTTCCATGGAAGGATAGGCCATACCGGCCAGTCAAAGTGCCATTGGTTCCAGCCCCCAAGTGGGGCCCTTCGCCAGCAACTTTCAATGCATCTCACCGAACAGAAAAATGGAAGTTGTCATTGCAGGCCGTA
>Ga0247763_1000560_pt1 | contig 22164 bp, 25 predicted proteins | sample UWRJL141409B4_FD_179926 | JGI IMG/M metagenome (GOLD analysis project Ga0247763, IMG submission 179926) | Plant litter microbial communities from Arlington Agricultural Research Station in Wisconsin, United States - UWRJ-L141-409B-4 | ecosystem: Environmental > Terrestrial > Plant litter >...
AGGACAACAAGAGGACTTGCACTGGATTGGACAAGACTTAGGCTGGGCCCAGACGGATAGATAGATACAAAGGCAAATTGAGATTGGGAGCTTGGCTCGATTTGGTTGGAAAGGACATTGTGATGGGTGTCGCTAGCATCCGTCAAGAACACGGGAAGAATACAATGGCGTCATCATCAGGCATGTGATATAATAGCGACGACAGTGTCAAGGGATACTCATTGCAGGAAAAGCACCGTGCTGCTAAACATTGCCCCTCCCTCAGCCTACTGTTTGCCATGTACTGAGTCACAACGGGGCAGTGATGGAACGGCCTAATCGCCGTTATCACCATCTTGACCAACACATCCTACTCCGTATAACGCTTAGCTCCCTTCCTAAGCCTCGTAACAATGCAGACAAAGCTATCCGGGCACAGAAGGCAGGTATCTTGATCCGGAAGTCACACCAGCCCACTTGACAGTGCCTAGGTAGTTACAACTTCCTATACTGACGTAGGGAAAAATAGTTTTGGGTGGTCACGTGCCCTGGCACATGCCCCAGCCAACCTGCTGCCTGTATCTAGTTCACCTTTTTGCCCGTTGTCTTTCTTTCTTTTAGATCATCAACCCTCAAAATTTATCAGTTCCGGGCGCCTCTGGCGCCCGCCAATATTAGTGTCCCTCGTTAGTTTCTTTGTGATCAGAATGAGAACTTAGTCCATCATTTAGTTTCATTGTACATTGAGGTACAGCCCTCCTTTGTTAGATACCGTACAGTTAGGTACGATGATTAGTCCTTTAGATATCCACCCATCTCAGCAGCTGGCCGGAAGGCCAGCCGCCGCACCACTCATACTGGGCTACACAGCTTTAGTAGTTGGGGTGGTGTGGTTGTGCTTTGTTTTTCTCTTTCAATACTCTACTTCGTAGACTCGCACACTGCAACGTGCTAGCGTCATCATATTGCCCAAGTGCAAACGTACCCTCAACTCCCCTCTGGCGCCGGCAAATCTGGAATATTGTCATGCACATTCTTAATATGCTCCAGCTGTACCCACCGATTCGCAAACCCATTCCCCGGTCTTGACCGACCACACCCCGGACTGGTGCACAAGAAACGACCCCCACCCTTGTGCATGTCGTGTTCCTTTTGCTCGTGAAGATACAAAATCTCCTGAGTTGCGAAGGCCTTCCCGGCGGATAGACAACCTGGTACCTTGCAGCGCAGCGACTCGAGGTGTTGCCTAATGAATTTGCTGTGTGCTAGTTAGTAGAGCGCCGATCAGGATCCCGAAAGTTAAAACTCACTTGAAATCCGCCCGCAACACCGACGGTTTGTGTTCGCAATAGTCTTCCCCCTCCCACGGACAATGCCACAAGCCGTCCTCCTCCTGGACGGCATGCGTGAACAAGGGGTGATGCTCAAGCGACTCTGACTCGGGCTCCTCTGGCAAAGGTTGGTCCAAGGGCCCTGTCCCTCGACCAGCAGCAACAGCAATCATTGCTATTGCGGTCCTCGGCATCGGTGTATCGGATTCACGGTCTGAGTCGCTGTCGGACTCGTCATTTCCGGGGTTCGCGGTCAGGGCAGCCAGCGAGAGGTGACGGAGGTGACGCTCAACGTGGTGGATCATTTGGAACCCACCAGCATCGATTTTTCGCCGGCAAAACGGGCAGTTCCGGTCGTCCCAGTCGGGATGGACTTCGTGTTGGGCTTGGAGATGGATGAGCCATTCATTTCTACTGCGGTATGGAATCCGTGCGCAGTCGCACGAAATCTGGCAGCAGACCCAGGGGCGGAGATCGGAGAGGACATGGCGTCTGTTGCAGTTACTTAGTAAGTGCTAACGCACAAGTGAGACGAGAAGGATACATACTTCCACGCAGAAGTCTTTTCTGACTTTGCAACCTGCCGGCCACAGGCGATGCAAGGAAACTTTTGCCCGATCCTGAGCTCCTTGGGTTGTGATGGAAACGGGGTTTTGGTGTTTCCATTATCGTCCACCTCGGCATAGGAGGCTAGAGTCCGTGCGTATGAGCTCCCCGCCGCTATGCTGTCATCAAGCGGACCATCCGAGATATGACTCAAATCTCGGATGCTCGTCCCATACCCCGAGTCTTTAGGCAACTTGCCACGGAACACAGCGAGAGGCGAGTGCGGCGTGGCGGCTACTTGTCTCTCACCATGTAACCGCATTGTCGTGTCGTAGAGACACTTGCTCATAGCCTTTGCCAGACCATCATCGCATTGTGGATACTTTTGTTTGATGCCGTCAAAGAACATTTGGTACTTGGTGAACTCGGTCAACTCGGGTGGGGGCGCTGTTGGCTCTTTGATAATAGTGTCACGGATCGGGTCTTCGAGGTACGGCCCATAGTCGATGAGGATCTCCACATCGCTCTTTAGGCTTTCCAAAACCTCATCAAGAGACGACTTGTCTGACTCAGGGGTGTCGGTACTGCTCCCCGTGTCGTCTGAGTCGGGCTGTGATTGCGCGTGGAGAGATGCCTCATCCCTGAGTTGCTTGATCTCCATTGCTTTTGCCAGCAGCGGATGGCTCGATTTACCCTCAGTCGGGCTCGATCGAGATGCTGGCTGAGCATCGAGGATGTGAGGGAGAAGATCTGATCGAGTTAGTCAGAGCATGATAGCGTAGTTTCAATCATACCGTTTGTCAATGTTTCGCATATCCTGATCATAATCCTCAAAGTGAACTGTCGCGCATCTTGCGAGTCTTTCAGTGCATCGTCGAGCCCGCCGACTCCGACCTGGAACCTGTCCTCCCATTCCCCGAAATTGTCGCATGTATTATCTAGGACTCGATAATGTTGCTCGGAGATGACCTCAGTGCCAGGTCCCTTCCTCTCCTCTATATCTCCCAAAATGTCGTTGAAAAAGCCATAGATGCACCGACATAGCTGGCTGATGATGCCATCAGACCGCGAGTCGTCATCTTGAGGGGCAGATTGGACATGGCTAAACCATTCCTGTGTCCTGCGACGACGGATTCCAGGGATGTCGTCTTGCATCGAGTCGATATGCTTCAGTGCTTTCCCAGTGAGGGACATGGCGGTCGGGTGCGGGGTAAAGAAGACGTGATGCCGGTGAACGCATCGGGCTGTGTGTTACAAGAAGCCTTGCTGGACAGCCAAGACATGCAGGCGGTTTCTGGCATCTACTTTTTATGAGTCTTATTTTCTCACCGACGAGGCTCTGCGTGAGATGCACAGCCCCCGAAAAGCGTCACGGGCGCCGGTATCCGAGTTTGTCCACCGAGCATCCGTTGACGATCAGACCAAGGCCACGCTGCAGGCCGAATGTGGCGGAGTAAGAGTGGACCGATGGTTCGCCCGATATGAGAGACGGGCCCCTCCCTGTCGGGTCTGACTTGTCTGGATTGGAGCACAACTTGCAGGCAGCACTGCGGCGGGGGTGCATGTGCGACACACCGGGAAGCCCAATGGCGATCGCTGGGCAAAGCAAGCGTGCTGAAAAAGGCGTTGGCTCCATGCAGTGCGGGGGTAAGTGGAAGCGCATTTGCTCGCCTCTTTCCCGCATCCTACTTCAAAAACTGCCTCTTCACCTTGCCCAGCCTGTGGCCTCTCGGCGTTTCTTGAAACCTTCTCTGACCTCTCCTTTGGTCCATTTTCCATGAGCCTGCTTTGCGGGCTATAGCTAGCCCAAAACACGACCTTGCATCGCGTAACACGGAATGGCCGAGCTTGCCCTGGCCATCGTGCCGATTTTTTTCGGCGCGATTAAGGGATTTTCTGTCATTCGAGAGAAGACGCACATGCTTCGTCACTACCACAAGGAGATACGACGACTGCGTGATAAAGTTGACGTCCAGTCGCGCTGCTTCAGAGGCGAGATTTACCATCTCATTATCGATGCCTTTGACGATCACACCGCCCAGCTGTTGATACGGGACGACGAACATGCGTACTGGAAGAGTAAAGACCTCGAGGGCCCCCTGGGGCAACATCTCGGCGAGCTTCGTCCCGAATGCTGGAAGGCCATCGATGAGGTCAAGTTGGCCTTGACAAGCATCGAGACTCGGCTTTCCGTTTTTGCAGAGCCAGACATGGCCGTGAGTCGCCCCGAGTAAGTTCTGGCCTAGTGCTGACCATTCGCAGTCTCCACTCTTCCAAGCGACGAAGGATCGGTTTCGACTCATGTTCAAGAAAGAGGAATACAAAGAGGATATCAAGTTGCTGAAGGAATGGATCACCGAGCTGAAGAGGATCCGAAAATTGGCCTACAAAATCCAGAAGTCGTCATTATCAAGCTCGAAAGAGAAAAGAAAAGAAAGGGAAATCTCAGAGGGCGAGACTTCAGAACAACCAGACATCAGAGGGGTGAAATATTTCCGGGCCATTCGCCACTTGTCTCTGGGGCTCCAATCCCTGCTGCAGCGACGATGGAGTTGCTCGAACGCGTTCCATTCAAGCCACATCAGTAGGTTGCTCATTGGCTCTATATGGCAGCCCAACAGTGTTTTGTGGCTGTTTGAGACCGGCGGGCGACAAGGCAGCACATCTCTAAGGTGGGTGAGACTTGGGTAGACAAGTGAATGAGTCACTAACAGGTTGTTAGTAATCGACTACTATTCAGCGTCACCAGCCAACAATTGGGTTTACTTACCCCAGAAAGTATGGGGCGGAGATCGTTCGACGAGCAGGACCTGCCCAACCCGAAGCGGCCAAGAGTCACCTTTGAGAGTCTCCTCCTTGTCAACGAGCAACCCAAATTCGTAGCAGCGCCAGTCGATGATGTCCAATCGCTTTGTCAGCAGTTGGAAGACTGTGTGCTATCGCCGCAGGTTCGCTACTTTAGCCATATCGACCATCAAGGACGAGAGCGGTTCCAGTTCGAAGCCAAGGAAATCGGCGACTGGGAGACACATCGGATGCTTTGCGCGGCCGAGCTACTCCGCCAACCGGTGGACATGGTCTTGAACCGGGAACGCATCCAACTCGCTCTGGCCTTGGTGAGAGGGACGATGGTCAACCACTCGAGTTCGGCATGGCCGCAAGGTTGTGTTCTGGAAGGTCTGAGTTTTCTTCAGGATCCGCACGCTGCCGTGGATGTGTCTGCTGCACTGAGCACCCTGAACATCCAAGTTCAGGTTGGCAAGAATGACACTGTCGACATGGACATGGAGGAAGGGTCTGTTGTGTCTGAGGAGGAACTGCAGTTCACATATGGCATACAGAACCAAATCCTGTACCGCCTGGGAGTAGCACTGCTCTCGATCGGGCTGTGGACGGTGATTGACTGGAAGGACATTGCGGCAGTACGGAGAAAGGCAGCCGCTCTCGATTCGCTGGGGGATAAGTATCAAGGAGTTGTCAAGAGGTTGATATGGGGGAATTTTGGCGTAGATACAACGGATCTTGGCGACGAGCGACTGCAAGCCGAGATTTTACGGACCGTGATTGGTCCTCTTGAGAAGAGGACATCGTCGCGTCGGAGGAGCTGACCAAACGCGGCGTGTGTTTCCTGTGCGATAGATGATGGGATGGCGCCACTAGCATATGCGGTTTGGTTTGGGGATTGGCGTTTTTAGATACCACAGTGCAGAACAATGGTTTGTTGGGATTCAGCTTCGATGGTGATGAGATTTTACACGCCTTCGTTCCTACTTGAATGTGCTGTACAAGAATTGTTAGCGTGGGCTGCTGACGTCGTTTGGTGGTCTGGGCGCCCCACAGTGCCCGCACCGATTTTCGTTGCGGCAACGCGCCTGCAGAAACGCCCGCCACCAAGTCCCCGTTTCGATGGCGAGGGGAAATGCGAGGCACTCTGGGCACCAGGTTTGTCGCTCCGCCACTGCTCGCCAAGACCAGTCGCCCATCAATTCTGCGTTCGGGACCGGAGCACGTGGCCGACGCTGACCAGATTGTGAAAAACTACATCAGCCGTGGTTCCGCCTTCCGCATTTTCAGCACACCATCCACGCGGCCCCGCTACGCCTCGTCAACGCCCCCAAAATGGCTGTCGACGCCTCCAAGACCGACACCAGCGGGATCACCCAGTGGAGGTCAATTGTAACATTGGTGGTTTTTGTCTTGACGAGTACGCGGGATTCAACTCTGCGAAACTTCACTGCAGCTAACAGTTCACAGACATCAATGTTCTCTTCCCCTTTCACGTCCCTATTTCTGTTCCACGCCAACTCGCACATGGCATCCATGACACCTTGAGCGCCGCAAGGATACTACCGCCGCGGCAAGAGCGACTCGACGATGGACGAAAACGCTTTGTCAGGTTCAACTTCCCCATGAACTTCGTCACAGCTCCCCTCATTGCGGATCTTTTCCTCCTTGCCATCTCGGCCATTGGGAGGGCCGAGGTGCGCGGCGGCACCATTGGAGCAGACCACATCTCCCCCATCGACATCATGCTGTTTTTCATCACCTTGGCCTACATCGCCATCTCGATCGATGCATCCGGGCTCATCCGTTGGCTTGCTTACAAGGTTCTGCTCTGGGGCGGTAACAGCGGCCACAAGCTGTTTTTCTACCTCTACGTCTTTTTTGCCTTCCTTGGGAGCTTTATCGGAAATGACCCGATTATCCTTTCGGGCACGCCGTTTCTTGCCTACATGACGCGTGTATCGAGCAATATCCACCACCCTCGAGCTTGGGTTTTCACCCAGTTTGCCGTGGCCAACATCGTTTCCGCCATCCTGGTGTCCTCGAACCCAACAAACCTCGTGCTTGCGGGTGCTTTCCAGGTTCGGTTCATCGATTATACAGTCAACATGATTGTCCCCGTAGTGATTACGGTGATTGTCTTATTTCCATGTCTGCTGTACGTCATCTTTAGGCAGGAGAAGTTGATTCCTAGGACAATTACGCTACATGAGCTACCCGAAGAGATCAGGGCCGAACAACCAAAGAATCCATGCATCCCATATGCCAGGGGGGCGGCGGAAGAGGAAGAGAACCTGCATGCCGATGACGAAAAGGGCAAACTTATCGAACTGGCGGAGATTATGCACCCTTATTTGGATAAGAAGAGTGCCATCTTTGGGAGTGCTGTCATCGCAGCGACGCTCATCATCGTCCTTGTTCTCAATGCCGTGAAGCCGACGGATGGAGAACTTCCAGTTTTCTGGGTCACTCTTCCAGCAGCCGTAGTTATGTTTATCTGGGATGTCACAGTCGGTTGGCTTCGGCGGGCAGAGACGCGCGAGATTGCGCACAGCGGACGGCGGGAACTCGAGCAGGCGAGGGCTGAACGGGCTGCAGTGGTTGGACTACCATCTCGACCAACCTCGGGGAGTAAAACTGATGCCGGCAGTGGGGTTGAGGATGCAATAAGTGTGGAAAAAACTCCGGCCCCGTCCGGACAAGGGGGCTTGAGAGCAACCGACGTCAAGACTGGGGAGCCGATGCCAGCCTCAAGTGAGGCATTGGGTGGCAACGAAAAGGATTCCGACGTGGAAAATCGGCCCGGCACGTCAACGGGTGAGAAGACGACACTGGCGTCTCTTGTCTCGCGTGGATGGACATGGTCAAGGGAGACATTCCCAACGGCAACAGCCGTTCTCGCCCTGCTTCCTTTGGCACTTGTTCCTTTTGCGTTTACGATGTTCATCTTGGTACAAGCGCTAGTAACCAAGGGTTGGGTTCCAGTGTTTGCATATGGGTGGGATCACTGGGTGAACAGAACAGGAACAGTGGGTGCTATTGGTGGTATGGGGTTTGTATCCGTGGTTCTTTGCAATGTAAGTTTCATGACCTGTAGCAGACGACCTCCACTAACACTTTGCAGTTCGCTGGCACTAATATCGGGACTACGATTCTGATATGCAGAGTGCTTCAGTCTTGGGTAGCCATCCACGAGAACAACGGGGTTCCCATTTCCAACCGAACCTTCTGGGCCACAGTATACAGTATGGCGCTTGGAGTCAACTACGGTGCTTTCAGCACGGCTTTTAGCGCCTCACTTGCAGGGCTGTTGTGGCGAGACATCCTTGGGAGGAAACACATCCATATTCGGGCTCGAGATTTTGCACGATTCAATGTGCCGATCATTGCCATCTCGATGGTAGTTGGATGTGCCGTCTTGATCGGGGAGGTGTATCTGATGAGGGATACGGAGCCATATTTGTCGTCTTAGCCGTGATGCTAACAATCTAATACCATTGTTTACGCTGACTGTGATGCGCGGGTGAAAACTAAGAGAAGTGTAGTGTCAACATTAGTGAACGACATATAGGTAAACATTAAGAAGGATCTTATGATGAACGATCGGCCAGATATCCGGCGCTTAAAACTGCAACCCACTCAGCTCAACGCCGATGCATATCGCATCTTCTCTACACAAATTGTGCAAGTTATTCCAACACCATCGTGTCGCGTCTGTGACCACATCACGCGCTGATCGTGGGACTGAGGCTCATTTTAAATCCTCGTCTTTGCTTGCTTCAAAGCAGACGCATGCAGCACAGTGGATCGTAAGCTACCCCCCTGCCCGCCTATCGAGGCGGTTGAGGCCAGTCAAGCTGAACCGAATGGCACCGACGTGCACCGACGTGCAGGTTAAGCGAGGGGTCTGATTTATGCCACACAATCACCCAACCCACGGGATTGGTCCAGGCTGGGGGATATCGCGGGTCCGCCCGCCGCCAAGCAGACCCGACAACAACAATCAATGATCAATCGCAATTCCCGCCCTTTCTTCGCAATCGCCATCCCTCAAGGCCAGTTAGTTAGCCTATGGCAACGCGCGGAGCGAATAACAATGGCGACAGGGGGACGAATTGTAATAAGAGATGAGATGGCGCCAGTTCCTCTTGTCGAAACGGTCGAGACACTTTTTTCTGGAATCCATTTGCTTGTCTCTCGTTTTTGGATCTTTTTTTCTTCTTTTCGACGATAATTCTAGTGTAATTCGCATCGACTTTGCATCATCATCCAACGGTTTTTCACACACACAAACGACGGAAACCCCTCCGTGCACCGCCCTTGCAGATCGTCTTCCCGCCCGCTCCGGCCCGCCGGCCAATGGCATTGCAGAACGGCACCTACGTCAACTGGTCAAAACAACAAGAGCAAGAACAAGAATAAGAAATGCTACACAATGGCTTCCTTTCGTTGTGTAACCTGGTTCTGATTCTCCTTCCCGTTACCATTACCGTTGCCATCCCACTGCCAATACCACTACCACTATCACTGCCAACAAGCTCAACACTTGACCATTACATTCTACAAACAAGACAAGACCCGGGACAAGGACAGGGACAGGGACAACCGCAAGAAACACCAACATCTGCCCTCGCCGCGATCCCTGCGCGCGCCACCGCTCTGAACGTGTTTGCGGCATTCTTCACCATCATCGTCCTTATTGTCATCGCTTGCTATGTTATCATCCGACTGATGAATCGGGCTATGGCGACGCTTTCAGCGACAGTCACGGGGAGTAGTAGCTCGGACGGAGGAGGGTCGAGTGATAGTAGTGATTCGTGAGTTTTTTTTTTTTCTTTTCTCCTCTTCTCTGTCTCACATTGTGAATATTGGGGTGTGATTGTATCTTGGCGCTTCATATCTTTGGTGCGGTCTTTGAATATATTTTATATTCTACCCTGCAGGTTGGAAGCATGGTGGCTAACCGCAAAAGGAATGTGCAATATGTTTGGACGAGTCGCACGCATGGATACATGGTCAGTAAGGAGGGGGGGAGGATCATGGGCGAGGTAAGGAGGGGGTAATTCCCTCTCCCCATTTCTCTCTCTTTCTACTTAGGTAAGGGATATGGGCATGACATGACACGAGCATGGGCATCATGAGCATCATGGCTGACGCATTATGCATTTGCTTCGGTTTGACAATTGGGAAAGCAAGCGTTGTTTTGGTCTTTGCTTTTGGTTTTAATGTCCTGATTTTGGCTTCGCTTTGGGTTGGCTACCTACTGCCTATGAATGATGAGTTATGACGCGTCATGTTTCTTTTCTGGGGGATGAGTAATGGCCTTTTGAGGAGATATCATTAGAGTTGTTTGTTAGATTCGTCGCAGTTGTTGGACTGGAGAATTCATTCGGTTCGGTGTCGAGTCTGCGATGGTCAAACAAGGGCTTTGCTCTATCTAACCGAGTGATTGGTGGTGAAGGCTGTAAGCTAAAGCTAAGCTGCAGCGCTCTTGTAATTTTAAATGCGCGAGGTGCATGACCGTCAGGCATCAACCAACCTTCGTCTTCCAAAAGTTCACCACCCATCATCTACGCAGGCCCGCATGCTCGAATAACATGACCGACGACGGTATTTGTTTTCGTACGACGCAATTGGAGTCGGACGGACAGGATCGCCCTTTGACATTCTCGGCGGCAGTGGCCCAGGCAGAAGCGCTTCCAGATCCCCCCCAAGTCGCCCTCCTCAACCATCTTTGGCGCCTGCGGGACACCGGTGGCTTTGACGGCGCTCAGAAACTACAAATTGAGGAGACAGAATGTACTATGACCTACCTGCGGGATGGTGGTGGCCGTCGTGTTTCGCCTTATTTGATTGAAGATGGGCTAGAAGGTCTGTGAGAGTTCCTTCCATCCTATTCTCTCTTTTTCGGGGTTCGTCAATTCATCAGAGATGGGGTGTCTGTTTGCTAACCTTGCGTCTGATAGATGAGACTGCGCGCGCCCGTAAATTCTACGAGACCTGGAGTAAACAGGGCAAATATGTCGAAGCGATGTCGGCCCTCGCTGCTTTGTGGCTACGCAACTGCTTCACGGGACACACGACGCATTGTCATTCCAAAGACACATTGGACAATTCAAATCTTCCCACTCGCCTCGTTGACCTCGAACACTTCCGGCCCTCCGACGCCAGGTTCCGGGTTCGAGTCGTGACGACAGACAAGATCCCTGGGGCCTACTATTGTGCGCTAAGTTATCGCTGGCCGCCAGCTGGGCAAAATATGGTCACACTTACGGTTGATAACGTCGACGATATGCTCCAACATGGCGTTGAGGCAGGTTGCCTGATTGAAGATATTCAGGACGCTTGCCGTCTCGCCAAAGGGCTAGGACTTCGGTATCTGTGGGTGGATTCTCTTGTAAGTCAGGGGACCATCGCCGGTTTTCATCTAGTGCCGCGGAATCACTAACTTTTTTCCGATAGTGCATCGTACAAGGCGCAGGCGGAAGCTGGCACGTCGAGGTCGAACGCATGGCTTCCACTTACATGAACGCCTTGTTTACCATTGCAGCAGTGGATGGAACCAGACTAGCTATGGCCGCGCAATTTCGGCCCTTTCTATCAGGAAAACTTACGGAATCGCCAAACCTGCAAGATGCAGACCCGGAACAGATCCACAGAGCACTCCAGGACACGGGAAACTTTATCTCCCGACCGACCGGGGTACTCGACACCAGGGGCTGGGCACTTCAGGAGAAGATGCTTTCCCGGAGGACAATAAGTATCACCTCGGAAGGCATCTTTTGGGATTGTCTCACGCATTCAGCCTGTGATCGCCGTCCCTGCGGGATTCTGGGAGATTGGTCCCCAGGTCACAAACACAGCGATGACATGAAATTCAAGCGGCTGCTATTGAAGAAGATGAGCCAAGTTTCGCCAGAAAACCCGTACGGAAGATGGAGAGGGGCCGTCGAAGAATACCCATCCCGAGACCTCTCATATGGGACAGACCGACTTGCGGCAATGGACGGCATCAAAAATCAAATGAGCTCTTTGCTGGGCGACGAGTGTGTCCTGGGCATCTGGAAGAAAGACGCTGTTCGGTCTCTCTTGTGGTTTCGTACGGACCGCTTCATGTGGTCCAAGAAGGTTTGGTTGTCAAAGAGTGATAACATCGAGGCGCCTTCCTGGTCTTGGGCTTCGGTTAAGGGCCAGATCAGCTGCTCCCTTTTCCGCGACCATGAGTATTCCAGCGACAGAACACACGAGCATACCACCGAGCTGGCAACGGTCCACCACGTGTCGTACACAAATCTGAATCCACGAAGCCTTGACAAGTTTTCCGGAAGTCTCATTCTTACAGGTGCTTTGATTCGCGGGCGCCTCTTGCTCGAATTCGATATCGTCATGGGCAGATTAGTGCCCAAATACAAAATCTGGGTACCCGACAACCGGGCTTCTTCCTTCGCACCGGCGTGGCGTTATTATCCCGACATCCCAGCCCCTACATTTTCTCGTCAAGATTCACTTGCACGTGCGAACGCGGATAGTGAAATATCCAGGGAAGAAAAATATGCACAAGGACTAGACATCTTTTGCTTGCCCTTGATGCGCGGCGGTTATTCCAGAGGTCCAGTTGATGATTATCAGTACTGCCTCGTCCTGGAGAAAAGGCCTGGCTCAACAACAACATACAACAAGATGCTGCTCAAAGACACAGGTTCAGGCGCAGAGTATGGACCTGGGCCAAGAAGTTCAACGCGCAACATATCGGCAGGAGGCGAGGACGAAGTAGTCCGGCTTGAGGATTATCGGCGGGTGGGTTATTGCATGTTTTATTCCGACGCCATCTGTCTTTCGTCCAGGAGGACTTGTCCCGACATGCGGCATCGCAAAATGCGAGGCGATGATTCCGAGTGCCTTGGACACAACGAGACAATTAACATTGTCTGAGTTATGGTTTAATTAGAATTAGTACTTGATCCATGATCTAAAAAAGGTGTGCCTTGGCCCCCACAGCTCTGTTCGGTGCAACCTTCTTGCCCACCAACTCACTCTGCAGTCCCTGGTTGAAGTCTTCGGCCATGAACCCTGCCACGCGCTGATACGTGGTCGTCATGTACGCCCACCCTACATAAAACGCATTGATATACCGCCCCAGCAAAGGAATCCAGAGAAATGTATCCCTCCAGTTTGGTACTTTTGGTCCCCCAAAGTCAGTCTCATAAGCTGCACCTGCCACCTTATGATCCTCAGGCAACATCATGGCCGGACACATGGCGCTCCAGGCCACGGCGTCGGTGGACCGCTTGGCGAGGGTTGGGAAGGTGATCCGATGGATGGGGAACATTGGCGGTAGACTGTCCACCTGCAGTCAGCAACCCACCCTCTCTCTCTTTGTTTCAAGAAGCTTCTCTTTCAAGAAGCTGAAGCTGGAGCATGACTGGAAAGTATGAAACTCACTAGTGCCACAACAATGTCTCACTCCACGGACAATCCATCATACCCAAATCACAGATCATCCATGCCCGGATTCTCTTTTCCGGCAGGATATCATCTCCATCGCCGTCGCCGTCGCCGTCGCCGTCGCCGCCACCCTGTTGAGAAACGGTCCGCTCCCTCCCCACCATCTCCGCCGCATCCAACGTCGCAGCAAACACCAAAGGCAACTCACTCGTCTCCCACACCCAAAAGGGGGTATAGCCACCCGCCTGAATCACTCCATCGCATCTATGCGCGCGGAGCGCTTCCGCGATGTTTTCTGCAACCCGAGCGTCGGTTTCGACGACCCCGTCGCACCGTTCGGCAAGATCAGTTGGAAAGGTAGATTTATCACGGACAAGAGCGACGGGGACGTGCGAGTTGGCGAGAAGCGCAGAGATGCAGGCGCGTCCGAGCCGGCCGTTGGCGCCAATGACCAGGATGCGCATTTCCACCCTGATTCTAGAACAGAACTGACCGGTAAAATCCTAGATAAGTGAGATCTGATGTGGCGGACAAGTGAGATGTCTTTGGTCAGGTTTTGGTCAGGTTTGGTCAGGGATGGGTCGAGCGGTGAAAGATGAAAGAACATGTTCCCCGAAATCAGTGCGGCTGAAAAATCCGGCAGGCAGGCAGGCAGGCAGGCAGGCAGACAGACAAAGAAAGAACCTTGTGTGACACTGTTTGGCTGGAACATTTTCTTGTCGTGCTGCCCTGCCCGCTTTGTTATTATTGGACGCGGGTATTTTGATGGTCACCGTGATTGGTCAGACATATAAAGACATTATGAAACCAGTGTCGCCACCTGGGAGTTTGCTGTCTTTATTTTCTGACACAGACCCCTCAGGATATCACATTGTCTTTTTTTATCGGGCAGGAATAAGCACAGGATGATTGTCGTATCTCAGCTTCAGGTTTTGTGACACTGCCCTCCCACTGTTTGCCTGACCTGATATTTGCTTTTTAAAAAACAGAGTGGTTGCCATTTTGATAAACACGACAGACTCTTCTAAATCATTCAACCTGTGGGCTCTTGAGCAAATAATTCTGGAAACACTTTAGATTGCTGGACAATTTTGACCTACCTTATATTATTATCATCAAGCCTCAAAAAGAAAACCACAAACCAACGTTTAATAACAATCACCATGTCTACCTCCAAGAGCCGCTTCGATATCCCCGAGGAGTGGGAGGGCAAAGAGGACAGGATCCACTTTCCCTACCACACGTTCGATCTCGGCGGTCACAAAACTTACGCCGCCAACCCCACTGTCGTCCGACCCCCTTTCCAGTGGTCTAACCATGTGGACACGACCAAAGCCGGAGAAAACGGTGGTCTCTACAAGCCCATGTTTGAAGAGCTCCCCAACGATGGCTTCCCATTTGGCGTCAACGAAACAAAAAAGTGGGCCGAGGTCGAAGACGTTACCGAGCGCTGGCTTCGCGACGTGATCAGACTCGACAAGCTTGCCGCTAAGAAAAATCCCGACCAGCCGGTATGGAGGCCCGATCCGTCGGCTCCGCTGGTCAAGCGGCCGGCTCGCTGTCCCACTACGGGCGAGGAATGGCGTCGCCTCATGGAGGGCGCCACTCTTCTGAAGGGGGACATCGACCCGCCGCCCAAATCTCCCGACACGAACCCGACGCTGATCCGCGATGGAATTTACATTTCCGGAGGCTGGATCGAGGAAGCATTCGCGCCGTACTTTTACGCGCTCACCGCCGAGGAACGCGCTGTGTGGCGCGAAAAACGAAAAGAGAATCCCGGCAAGTGGGTGCGCGAAATCCTCAACGATATCGGTGCTTTGTGGGATGTCTTCCACCGCCATACCTTGCATACCCACGACATGGCGCGGAGCCGAGCTAAACATCAGTGTCCCGGAGGGGATACCAAAACGTGTTTGAGGCAGAGCTTCGCCACGGGATGGTGGGGGCTGAGCCAGCACTTTATCATGCCCGAGAAGTTGCCCGCCATGAAGGAGCAGTGGCGAAAGGAGCTGAAAAAAGAGATTAGGGCTGAGGTTTTGGCCGATCTAAAGGATGAGGCGGAAGGTAAGGTTCCGGAGAAGAAGGAGGAAGAGGAAGAAGTCAAGACTGAGCCTACTACACCACCGCCACTACCGTCGCCGCTGCTGTTGCAGCCTGCGCCCAAGCCGAAAAGGAAGCCCAGGCGGGATCTTCGCTTTGAGATTCTCGACGCGAAGAAAGGCCTGGTAAAGTGTAAAGTATGGAAAGAAGAAGAAGAAGAAGAAGAATACGCAAACTTTCTTTCCAAGAGATCGCCAATCATTTGGAAGCAGGATGAGCCGGGCTATCGCGGCATTGGGGAGCCTTCGGAGCGCAATATCCCTCGGAGGCCCGCTCTCCCGCTTCCCTCGCCGCTGCAGCTCTCTCCGCTGCCACTAGTCCCGCCTACCCCGTCGCCCCGTTGGCGGTTCCGCAGGCGGGGTCGTCCTTCCGAAAGCATCCTCGATGACCCCCAGCTCGACTTTGATCTCGGCATGTTTCTGGATCCAAAGGCGCCCCTCTCGCCAGTTGATGACTCGAGTGTGGACCCTTTAGAGAGGGCTGATGAGAACGCCGAGGAAAAGGTTGAAGAGACACCAGCCCCCGACGTCAAGGGCAAGGCCAAAGTCGAAACTGAACCTCGAACGCCCGAGCCAAAGGGTAAGGAAAAGGCTTCCAATGCCAGTAGTACCCAGAGCAAGAATGGGACTGCCTCCGGTAACGCCAGCGCAAGCAGTAAGTCCAACTCCCCGCAAACCCCTTACTCTCTTAACTCCCCCTCTACCTCCACTTCCACCCCTCCCTCTACTGCTGCCCCTCCAAGCAAACTACCAGTAGTAACATCCTCTTCCTCTTCTCTCCTGGACAGACTCACCCGACAAACCGCCGCATCTTCAGCACGCACGCAAGCTACGATTGGTGGTGCTAAAGACCGAGGCAAAGACAAAGATAAAGGAAAAACGTCGCCGACGACTTCTGCGGGATCTAGCTTGACAAGAAGTGGAATTGGAAGTGAGCCGCCAACGCCAGCTCTCGATCCAAGACGGCGTGGGTCAAGTTTACGCCCACCGGGCCTGAGGACCTCAAGCTTGAGGGGCAGTCTAAGTAGTGTGAGCAGCCGAGGAGGTGTGGGAAGAAAGGGAACCAGAGGGAGTGTAGCGGAGAAGCGCACTGAGAAGGGAGAGCGTGAGGAGGAAGAAGAGGGTTGTGAACCGGGTCGGTTAGGTAGACGGCCACCTGGTTTCCCTTAAGTGACTACCTTCCTACCCTACCTAGGTAACCTTGACCAGTGAACCCAAGATTTTACTTTCCTAACGCAAGTCTGAGCTATATCCCGAAAATAAATAAAAATAAAATCAAGTATCTTATCAATGTCTGAAACGTGTGACGGTGATGATTTGTCATTGATGGTGTTGCTCCTGACATAGGGACACTCGTGGTTTGGATCGCGGGTGACCACATGCAGGGCTCTCTTCAATATCTCCCAACTCCTAAATACATTGCCATTCCAACTCAACCTTTGCCCGTAAAATCACCGCTGGTTTAAGACCTCCAACAACGTCCGCTTCGCCTTCTTCTGTCCCTTCTTTCTAGACTCCCCCTCCCAGCAACACCAACAAACCTATCCCCCCACGAGGTATCCCCTCCGGACGACGGAACTGTAACGGTAGCATTTGGTGCAATGATCGTAAAGTTCGGCACCGTCGAGTTTGGATTCCCGCCTAGTGTCAAGTTTGACTCGCTCAGTCTTTCCCAATATGCTTGTTTTCCCAGCCCTGATGACGAAAAGGAGCTTATTACCGCCATGTTTGTATTAGAAACACAGCCCTCGGTGATTTTGGGTCCGCCTTTGGCCATGCCAATGACGATGCCATCGCGAGCGACTACCACGGTGACATCCCCGGTTAGATCCCCAATGGGGACAACGCCGTGGTAGATCTTGTTTCCTGTGCCTGTGCTAGTATTGGTCTGGGACGTTGAAGTTGACGTGGCTTCCAAAACGCCGAGTTATGCGACTCCCCCGACGGTGACTACCACGCTCACACCCCCCGCGGAGGAGGAGTTTAACCAGACAGAGTAGAATATCTTCCCGGACGTGTCGCCAGGACAGGTACCAGGAGAGGGGATTTGTACGTAACAACTAGTACTTCTTTCTCTACACCTGAATCGGAAGCGGAAGAGCCCTTGTACTGCGCAAGCTCATACCGGAGCAGGTCTCTCACCCCGTCATGGGGAAGTCGTGTTGTTACTTCCCCATCCATCGAACGGGCGGGACCAATGTAAGAGGGGGAGGAAAAGTTATTCCACGAGTTGAGCTGCAAAAAGTCTACCTGCTGCCCCATGTTCACATTTTGTATCCTTAGGGTTGTCGTACCGTTGACGGGTAGAGTTGGCGACATGACCAGCATTGTTGTGAGGGCGGTGCCCAGTGGAGTTTGCGCAGCGTCGGCGTTAGCGTCCACACCGGGTTTCAACGCCGTCGTCGCAAGTAAACGACCGTCAATCGCATCCACTGACGGAGGAGTTGTCCAATCAGGTAGGGAAAAACAGTTTGGTGTCGGACTGGATGGAAACCCAATCTGCGGTGTGGGCGGTAGAATCGGACCCGGTGGTTGTCACGAGCGGTCGAACGCCATCGGGGCGGAAGTAAGCCGTGGAGTTTTGGGAGGATCGAATCAAGGGGGTTATAGTTTCGGGAGACCAGCGTTCGTTGGTGGTGTAATCGAAAGAAATGAAAAGGAGAAATTTCTTGGCTTCGGCTGCGGAAAAAGCAGCTTGGATGGAGATGGACGTGGAGGCGTCGTTTAGGGAAACAGATAGGGCGAAGCCGTCGATCAACGAGGATTGGGCGAGTTGCATGTCTACTTCCCAGTCGGCTGGGGACAGGCCGGCAGCATTTTGCAGCTGTCATCAATTTCTCGTTAATACGGTCCTAAATTGTGGGGGAAATGACATACAATGTATTGGGCAAAGACTTCCTTGACTGCTTGGACCGGAAGCAGGACTCCTGGAGGGTGATTGAGGCAAAGGAGAGCTTCATGATGAGACGAATGAGAACTGTCTCCAAGACAGATGCACTATCTCCTAGATAGATGCGGACGATAGGATAGTTTACAGCGATACTGTTAAAGGAATAGGCACGCACTGATCGAGGTGATGTCCGCAGCATTTTGTACCCATACCAAGACAGAGTAGTCGTTCTATATATATGTCACCGCCAGTCCTATGATTGCTTCATCTCCACATCTTGACATGAAAACATACGTCCCCCAGTTCATCTCTGTCAAGACATCACTACCGATTCGCCACGAGGCTGTCTCGCCACGTTTTTCCCAACTTGCATACCACCAAGCCCAGCGACACCCACCACCAGTCACAGTGCATCCCACCACACCACAGTGCATCACTCTGCATCCCACCGGGTTGCACCAGTTAACACTGCAGGGCGGCGTTATTTTTATTTGAAAGATGCAAGTTCTGGACAATTCACCTTGCATATCGCAAACCGCCGCCTGCGTGATTGGAACGATTTACAACCTCGGGAAGGGGGGCTCAAGGGGTGGTCCAAAGTGTCGGGCTAGCGAAACGGTGTGCTGTTGTTGTTGGGTCCAGCCTGGCTTGTCAAAGTTGGGTCTCCGACTATCCGAGCTGTCCACCGGTTGCGGATGGGTCGGTCAATTTGGCAAGTCACAGGGCTGCCCGACTTATGAACTGGGCCTTTTTTTCAAGAGCTCGAAATGGGAAAGGTGTGCAGTCCGGGGTGAGGGCTGCCATCGCCCAAGAAGAAGAAAAGCTGCAAGCAGTTGTTGACCGCCAAGTCCTCCACACATCTAGACAACGCCATGTAAAAATCTCCTGCAAAATCATCATGATTCACAGTATATGCGGCCCAAATTCTCCCAACAATGCACCGTGTTATCGACAAGACCCAAACATATTGATAGAGCGCGGCCCTACCGTGACCTCTCCTTGCTTTGCGCCCAGACCTGGGAAGACACCGCAAAACGTCAAGATGTTCACCAGTGAATGTTTCCCACACGTTGTCTCGGGACTCCAGGCCGGTGTTCACTTCTTCTCCGCTCCAGGCTCCATTCCTCCTCGGTGGAGTGCTCGGGCAGCGCGGGCTTCCCACTCAAGCTGGCAAGTGTTCATTGCCGTGAAGTCGTCCAACACCTGGAGCTCTTTTAATGTGAACCACTTGGGTATGACCAGGATTTCTCAGCGGTATGAGGAGCAGGACGAGCACGGGAAACCCAACTGCGGCCAGGGTATGTGAGATGGCAACGCATGCGGCGACAGCGGAAAACTGGATGGCGATGTAAAGCCAGATCTTAATGCCATTCGACTCGATTGAACCCCACTGAGAATGAAGAGAGTCAGCGAGGGAGCCAATGTCTGGGAGAAGAGGTTGACCTGTACCAACTATGAAGAAAACGCCGGCGAAGACCGCGGTAGGCATCGTGTGCAGAACAAGGAGAAGTGGCCCGGTCGCAGTGCCGATGAGCGCTAGTCCCATCAGGAAATGAGTGACACGTTGCTCGACAACTGCTTCTGCCCTCACCACTGGTCGCTGGATCTCGGTACCCTCCCCTTCAGCGGTAGGGATAACGTGAAGTTCCGTGCGGTATATGGCAAGCGAGTCTGTGTGCACTGGTGCTTGGGGTACAAGGCCGTTAGGACATTGGTAGTCCCAGAATTCCAGCGACAAAGGTGGTACAGCCGAGGAGGAAGAAGTCCCAGTGAAACCCGAAAGGCATTGCCAAAAAAGACCCAGCCCACGTCGAGATTCCAGAAATCGATCAGCCAGCTGCGAGGCTGCGTGGGAGCAAAAGCTTTTGTGATGGGGACCCGGCCAACATGTGTCAACTCGATCCTTCTAGGGATGTGCGGGAAGCCAACCCAGAAGACAGTGCAGAACTGAAACATTTCAGATGTGAGCTCGTTCCGATATTGTGGTTTTAGATGGCATTGACAGCCTAACATTCTCGTCCACCGGTCCGATTACTTTAAAGCTGCACTCACTGGAGGCTTTAAGGTTGGGAAAAATGATACAGAATTTGGCATGATGCCGCCTCGCTGATAAACTTCCTTTTTTTTTTGTCCGGCGTAAGAGACGGAAACCAAGGAGGTCTGCATCAACGCGGAAGAACTTAAATCCCAACCTTCTCGATCTCGCTATCAAATACATTTATGGCGACGGTGGGTGGCTGGCTCTCCATAAGATTGTACTTGCTTTGAGTTAGCAGCTAACATATTATTAAAGAACTCAATTACCCATTATATTAACGAGTGTAATGAGTCTAAGGAACGACTTTTCGAGGTCATTCCAATTATTTACAAGGTTGTTGTCACGGCACCACACAGCGGTGGGTCGCTACCGGTCCGGCGCCCCACACGACACCAAGTATATAGCCACCCGGGGGCAGCACTGCTCCCTCTTCCTCTCTTCGTGCAATAACAAGTCCTTTTCCCCAGTCCAAGGTCGGCACCGTGACAGTCGTAGACTGATTTCAAATTAATAGTCTTTATGGTCTTTACATTACTAAATGGAAAAATCGCACTTGGGAGAAAAAGAGAGAAAAAGAGAAAAAAGAAAGGCAAAGACAAAGAAAGAAAGAGAGGAAGAAAATTACTAAGTTTATATAATATATGGTTAAGCGGTTGGGTGGTAGGTGGTTGGGTATTACGATTTTTATTTATTTTTTATTCTTTTCTTTTCTACTAGATTATCACAGTGGTGCTATTTCCCATGGGTCGAGGGTACCTAAACCCACTTTTACCCATCCCGCCCATGGGATCCGAAATTTTTTCTGGGTACCCATGGGGTTCCCATGGGCCTGAAATTTAAGCCCCTAGTCACACCAACGATATAATTCTAATGGGACCTCTTTCTCGCGGGCAGCAATGGGTGGCACGTGGTAGTAAAAATGGGTCCGACATCTTTCAGTGAAGATCACAGCAAAAAGAGTCGAGCCGATTTCTACTACCACGTAGGTGGCACGTGGCGTCGGAAATCACTGCCTGTATTTTAACTGCGATTTGCACTTGTAAAAACCTGACAGTGATTTCCGACTCCACGTGGGTGGGCACCGACAAGTGGTTCAGTGCGGAGGCTGTGCAGCTCCTGGCGGATCCAGGGAGATGGTTATAGGACTGTGCCGCTCGTCTCAGCTCGGCCGTCCTCGAGATCGACAACGGTTCAAAGCCGGTAGAGTGAACCAAACATATTGGATGGAAGGGATTGTTTCATGCATCGATACCACCTGGCCCGGCTCCTAGCGCTGCTTATGGTCCGCCTGGGGAAAGGCTTATCTCGATTCCTCAGGCGGTAGGAAAAGCTTGGTCGACAACTCGGCAACTCTGCTTGATGATTACCCGACCGTTTATCACCAGAGCTAGTAAGGTCACATTGACGCGGTTATTGCACCGCAGCTGAGCAAGGGGGTGTTCCAAACATTGCTGAAGACGGGATTTCTAGGTCAATGACGGAGACGATAGTGGGGCACCAAAGGGGGAATACAAAAGAGGAGCTCCCTTGCGGTAGTCTCACCGAAGTTGCAAGGTGTGCACACATCGGGTTTACGCTTTTGATCAATCCCAGTCTACAAGACCAGAAACAACAAACAGCTAACTCGATAACCAAAAGTCTGAACTTCAATCCACCTAAGTAGACAGGACATACTCAACCCCCCCCTTACCTACAATGTATCCCCTCGCCACCCTCCTCCTCCTCGCCGCCCCCCTCCTCACCCTCGCGCACGAAGGTGACGAAATCAAAGGCCTCCGCCAACACGGCAAAGTCAAAAACTGGGACGAATGCCGCTCCCTCTGCATGAAGAGCAAAGACTGCCACTCCGCCGCCTACGACACCCACTGCACCGAATGCTGGATGTTTGACTGCGGGTTCAGCCCGTACCTCGGCACCTCCAAGTACGAGATCGTCTTAACGGCCGATTCGGCGTCGCAGTGCCCCGAGAGGGTGCCGAGGATTGATAGTCTGAAGGATTTACCAGCGAATAGAACTTGTCCCGAGTTGTCGGTGTTGAGTGCCGAGGGG
>Ga0247763_1000561_pt1 | contig 22146 bp, 14 predicted proteins | sample UWRJL141409B4_FD_179926 | JGI IMG/M metagenome (GOLD analysis project Ga0247763, IMG submission 179926) | Plant litter microbial communities from Arlington Agricultural Research Station in Wisconsin, United States - UWRJ-L141-409B-4 | ecosystem: Environmental > Terrestrial > Plant litter >...
AAATATCGCCGCTTGTGGCCCGTTTGTGCCCGTTCGTGGCACGCTTGGCCGGCTTCGGCGGTGTTGATCAGTTTGCAGCAGCGGATCCCGCGTTTGCGCTACGAAATCGGTCGCGCGCGCCCCGCGCCGCCTCGACCGCCGGCCGCGCCTGGAACAAACAAGGAGGATGAGTCGACGAGCGCGCGGGCAGCGAGCGGTCGTGTTGGTGCTGAGCGGCATCGCCGCGGTCGTGGGAGTGTTTGCGTGCAGTGTCGAGGTGCCCCCGCCCGGAGCATCGGACGGCGGCGACTCGTCGGCGCCGGCCGGGCCCGGGCCCGCGTCGAGCCCGGACGCCTTCGAGCCGACAGGCGACGGTGAATCGCCCGAGCCGGCGAGCACGGAGGATGACGAGGAGGTCGAGGCGGAGAACGGGCAGACCGGTTCGCTCTCCCCTTCGGAGTGCCTGAACGACTGGGACTGTACGCCGGTGCTCGAGAACTGGCGTCCGGGCGACGTGGAGTATGTGTTGCTCGACTCGGCGTGTGAACATCTGCATCGAGACCAGAGTCCTACGATCGGAACTCCGGGGTGCGTGTGTCTCGTGCGCGAAACGCGTCGTGTGCGCGTTCCCGGGTCGCCCGAGGTGTCGCGACAGACGAGCGAGTACGTCTTTGACCTCGACGCCGACCCGAGGGGCGTGACGATTGACCCGGAGTGCTACGTGCGAGGCTCGATCCCCGGTGCGCCTCTGTACGGCGCCGCCGCTTTTCCGGGCTGCAGCGTCGACTCGCTCGTGAACGATTGCGCGGCGCCCTGCGCAGACGCCGTGGCCCGCCAGCAAGCGGCGGCGCAGGTCGAGCACGATGTGGAGGTGCGGATGGCGCGCTGCGACTACAGCGGTTGCCAGACGGTGCTGCGCGTCGATGACGCTTGCTACAATCACCACGGGGCTCGTGCGTCGTGCGAGCTCAGCGACGCCGAGATCGTCGCGGTCCAGGACCGCGTGAACCCGAGTGACCAGTGCGCGAGGCCGGCGGCCCCTTGCGAGTCCGCTGCCGACTGCCCCTCGGGCCTCGGCTGCAACGGGCGCTTCTGCGGTGCGTGCCGAAAGTCCGAAGAGGTCTGCACGCTGGACGAGACGGGTCAATGCAGCGACGGGGGGCCCTTCAGCTGTGGGGAGGGCGAGGCGTGTCACACGGGGGTTTGCTTCCCCGCCGAGCAGGCCGAGTGCCTCCGCGTTGGAGACTGCCCGACGACGGATCCAGCGGGAGATCCACGCACGTGCCTTCTCTCGGGGATTGATCATGAGGAGGGGCGGGGTACCCTCGAGACGCGCAGTTACTGCGCCAGCCGCGACCCGAACCCGTTCGGGGGGCGCGTGGGGGACGTGCTGGAGGTGCGTGTGGTCGGTCCCGTCGATGCGGTCGGCGCGAGCTTCGATCCGCCGATATCACCGATGACGAATGCGTGTGGCGAACGCCTCGGTCTGACCGTGGGCGCCGCGCTTCGCCTGAGGATCGTCGAGGCCCCTGCCGGTGCCGTTCTGATAGATCCCGAGGCGCCCCTCGATCCGGTCGCCTCGGCTCATCCGCGCGACCCCGCCGAGGGCCGCCGGCTCGACAGCTTGTCCGGATCGCCGGGAAACTCAGCGGCCCTGGCGCGCGTGAACGTGGAACCCTTCACGCTCGACGGCTGCCTGGGCCGTCGGGAGATCAGGGTCGAGAGTTTGCTCCAGCGGCGCCAGCCGGGCGTGTCTCTGCCGGACGGCGGCACTTTTCCGACGTCGGTGCTCAGCTACCGGTTTCACATCGGCGAAGAAGGCTACGACAGCCCGGCGTGCGCCGAGATGCGCCCGCTCGGTTGCTGGGACCGGGTGCAGGTCGAGGTGACGCGGCTCACGCCGTGAGCGTGTGAGGGCTCATCTTCCAGGCGTCTCGGCGCGGTCAGCGGATCACGAGCACGTCGGCCATCGCATGGCTCGCCAGGCGGGCGACCTCCGTCACCAGCTCGGCGGGAGCGACCGGCTTTTCGAGGTGCTTCTGGAAGCCGCTCCGCAGCACCTTCTTGCGGTGTTCGTCGGTCGCATACGCGCTCACCGCGATCGACGGCAAGCGGCCGCCCGCGTTCGCAGGCAACAGCCTCACGCGACGCATCAGCTCATAGCCGTCTTCGCCGGGCATGCCCAGATCGCTGATCAGGACATGGGGCACGCCGGCTTGCAGGGAAGCCATCGCCTCCACCACCGAGGCCGCCGAGCGTACGCTGGCGCCGTAGCGCTCGAGGAGACCGACCAGCGCGTCGCGCGCGTCGACCTCGTCGTCGACCACCAGCACCAGCGTGCCGCGCAGCATGTCGCTCGAGAGCGCCAGCAACGCGCTGGGGTAGACGCTGGGTGGTGGGCGCTCCGATTCGGGCTGCAGACGATCGGATTCCGGCGGCGGCAGGAGCAGCGCCGGAACGGGGAGGACGACGGTGAAGGTGGCGCCCCGGTCTTTGCCGGCGCTGGCTGCGCCGACCGTGCCCCCGTGCATCTCGACCAGCTCTCGCACCAGCGTGAGCCCGAGCCCGAGCCCGAGCTGCGTTCGGTTCGTCGAGCTCTCGGCCTGTCTGAAGCGTTCGAAGACGTGGGGCAAGAACTCCTCGGGGATGCCCTGGCCCGTGTCTGTCACGGTCACGTGGACCTGATTCCTGACGCGCCCGATCTCTACCCGCACCGTGCCTCCGCGGTGCGTGAACTTGACGGCGTTGAGGAACAGGTTCCACAAGACTTGCTGCATGCGGTCTGAATCGCCGAGCACGACGCTCGTGACATGGTCGCCGGAGAGCTGGAGCTCGATGTCCTTGGCTTCGGCGGCCGCGCGCACGCCCATCAACGCGGCCTCCGCGACCGCCAGGAGATCGATCGGGACGCGCTGTAGCTCGACCTTGCCGGTGACGATGCGCGAGTGGTCGAGCAAGTCGGAGATCAGGCGGCCCTGAGCCACCACGCCCCGACCGATGGCGGCCAGAGCCTTCGACAGCACTGCCGCGTCGGGGTTTGCGCCGGCAGCCACCAGCACGTTCATCCAGCCGGAGATGACGGTGAGCGGCCCCCGCAGCTCGTGCGAGACCGTGGCCACGAACTGATCCTTGAGGTGGTCGGCGGCCTCGGCCTTCTCGCGGGCGTCGTGCTCGAGCGAAAGCAGGTGCTCGCGCCCGCGCTCGGAGCGCTTGACCTCGGTGCGGTCTTCGATGGCGAGCAAGATGCGCGCGCGCGTGCCGCGCTCGGTGTGGAGACGTCGCGCGTTGAGGCACATGGTGCGTTGGCCCAGGCCGGGAAAGTCGCCCTCGACTTCGAGATCTTCGATCACCGTGCCATTGCTGACGAGCTCCCGGAGCGCCGCGAGCAGCCTGGCGTCGTTCCACTGGCCGCCACCCAGCTCCGGGAGCAGCCGTCCCCGTGTCTGCTCCATCGTGGACCGGAAGCTGTCATAGAACGCGACGTTGGCCTGCTCGACTCGGAGGTCGCCGTCGACGATCACGATCGGCAGCGGCACGGTCTCGACCAGCGCGTTGGCGCTGTCGAGGCCGCGCTGGATGTCGTCGTTGAAGCGCGCGAGCTGGACGTTGCGGTCTTGCAGCTCTTGATTGAGCGTCGCGAGCTCTTCGTTGGCGGACTGGATCTCTTCCTTGGCGGTCTGCAGCTCCTCGTTCAGGCTCTGCAGCTCTTCGTTGTTGGAGAGCGCCTCTTCGTTGGTCGATTGCAGCTCCTCGAGCGCAGACTCGTGCTCGCGCACGAGCGTGTGCATGTATTCGGTGGTCTGGGCCAGGCCTTGCCCGAGCCGCTCGATCTCGCGGTCTTTGGCGTCGGCGCCGCCCGACGGCGGCGCGGAGACGACGGCATCGCCGGAGGGTGAGGGTTCCCCTTCCGTCTCGAACAGGACCAGCATGCAGCGCTCGGGGGCGGCTCGTCCCTTGATGGGGATGACCTCGAGGCGCACGCTCTGAAGTTGCTGGCGGTAACGAACTTGCAGGCCCTCCCTGCGGACCGCTGCGTCCGTGGCACGAGCCTTTTCGACGGCCTGGCGCAGCTCCATCAGCAGGCCTTTGCGCAGCAGGTGCTCGAGGTTCAGGCTGGCTTTGCCGTGGCCATGATCGAGGAAAGGGTCCGTGTCGCCGCGAAACTCGAGCACGCGAAGGCCTTCGTCGACCACGACGCCAGCCGGGCCGAACCGGGCGAGCAGCATCCGATCGGCCTCTCGAGGCACCTCGGAGATGCCTGGGCTCTTCCGTGGCACCTGCTCCGCGCCCGCCCCGGGCGGACGCACATCGCGCATCACCGACAACAGGCGCGGTGGCCCGCTCGCCACCTTGCGCGAGTAGATCTTGTGCTTCTCGTCGAGCGTGGCGAAGAGCGCCGACGAGCTGCCGGGTGTCTCCGCCGGGCCGACGACGAGGAAGCCCTCCGGGCGCAGGGCGTAGTGAAATGTCGCGAACACCACCTCCTGGAGCGAAGGCTCGAGGTAGATGAGCAGGTTGCGGCAGCTGATCAGATCCATGCGCGAGTAGGGCGGGTCGCGCGTCAAGTCGTGGCGGGCAAACACGCACATCTCGCGGATCGCCTTGCTGATCCGGTAGTGGTCGCCCATCTTGGAAAAGAAGCGCTGCAGACGCTCGGGAGAGACGTCGCGGGCGATGCTGGAGGGGTAAGTCCCGTCGCGCGCTTTCGCCAGCGCGGTCTCGCTGAGGTCTGTGGCGAAGATCTGCAAGGAGGGGTTACGCGACAGCTCCGCCGTCCGCTCCAGCAGGCACATGGCCAGCGAGTAGACCTCTTCGCCCGTGGCGCAACCGGGCACCCAGATCCGGACGGGGGTGTCGGAATCACGGTCGGCCAGCAGAGGCGGTAGCACCTGCTCACTCAGGGCCTGGAAGACCTCCGAATCGCGGAAGAACGAGGTGACCGAGATGAGGCAGTCTTCGTGCAGCGCCCGGGCCTCCACCTCGTTCTTCTCGAGCTCGCTCGCGTAGTCTCGAAGCGTCTCGATGCGGCAGACGGCCATGCGGCGTGCGATGCGCCGGCGCAGCGTCGTCTTCTTGTAGCCGCTGAAGTCGGTGCCCGCGCTGTGCCAGAGGAGCGCGAGCACTCTAGCGAGTTCTTCTTCCTCCTTGGGCTGGCCCGTCGCCGCGCTGCTCGGGGACGGGCTCGACGCGAGCGGTGCTCGCTCTCCCAGCCTCAGGTAGGGGTGCCGGCCGAGACGCGTCAGCTCGCGCGCGATATCTGCGGGAGCAAGGACGAAGTCGACGCTCCCGGCGGCGATCGCGCTGCGCGGCATGTCGCCGTTCCTGGCCGACGCCGGGTCTTGCGCGAAGGTGATCCCGCCGTCGCCCTTGATGGCCTGCAGCCCGAGGGTGCCGTCCGTGCCCATGCCGGAGAGGATGACTCCGACGGCCTGGCTGCCCTGCACGTCGGCCAAGGTTCGGAGAAAGGAATCGATCGGCATGTGCGCCGCCCCGGTCGGGCTTCGCGGCACGAGCTTCAGGACGCCGTCGACCAGGATCAGGCCCTTGGAGGGCGGGATGACGTAGACCCGATTCGGTTCCACGCATACGTCGCCCTTGACCTCGGAGACCTCGAGCGACGTGGCCTCCGATAGCAGCTCGGCGAGGATGCTCTCGTGGTACGGGTCGAGGTGCTGGACGAGCACGAAGGCCATCCCCGTATCGACGGGCAGCTCGCCGAGCAGCTGGCGGAACGCCTCGAGCCCACCGGCAGATGCGCCGATGCCGACGATGGGAAATGGGGAAGGCCCGCTCGCGTGGCGCTCTTCAGAGCTCGGCGCGTTCGGCGTGTTGGGCGTCAGCGGAGCTGATGATGTGTTGGGACTCACGACTGCCTGCCTCCCCAGCGGCCCTTGGACTCTTCCAGGCCACTCCTCTTTCCAGCGAGTGATGCCACGGCCGCGACCAGCGCGTCGGGATCGATCGGCTTCTCGAGCAGGATCTGGTAGCCGGACGCGCGAGCCTTCTGCAGATCTTGCGTGCGGGCATAGGCCGAGAGTGCGGCAGCAGGCGGAGCATCATCGCCCTCGCGAGCCAGAATCTTGCGCATCAGGTCGTAACCCGTCGCACCGGGCATGGCGAGGTCGCTGAGCAGCACGTTGGGCATCGAACGCTCGATCGCCGCCAGCGCCTCGGCGGCGGAGTTCGCCACGGTGACGACGGCGCCCTGGCCTTCGAGGACGAACTGCAAGACCTCGCAGATGTCTCGATCGTCGTCCACGAGCAGCACGCGAACGCCGGCCAGCGTATGGAGTTTGGGGGCGCGTGCAGGACCGGTTCGTGGCGGCGCTTCGGGCGCCGGTGCGGCCAGAGGCAGCTCGACGGTGAAGGTCGCGCCCTGATTCACTCCGGCGCTCTCGGCTCGCACGTTGCCCCCGTGAAGCACGACCAGGTCTCTCACGAGCGCCAGACCGACTCCGAGCCCGCCGTGCGCCCGCTGGCTCGAGCCGTCGGCATGCCGAAAGGGCTCGAAGAGCTGTGCCAGGGCCTCCGGACGGATGCCGAGGCCGCTATCGATCACGCGGATGCGCGCCAGCACACCGGAGCGCTCGAGGTGGACCTCGACGCGGCCGCCGGACGGCGTGAACTTGATCGCGTTCGCCACCAGGTTGCCCACGATCTGACGGAGCCGATCGGGATCGGCGATGAGCGGCATGATCGATTCGTCGAGGCTCAGCTCGAGCCGGATCGCCTTCTGTTCGGCGCGTGAGCGCAACCCCAGCACCGTGGCGCGGATCAACTTCGCCGGCTCGACCGCGCGCAGATCGAGACGCAGGGTGGCGCTGACGACGCAGGAGAGGTCGAGCAGGTCGTCGATGAGCTTGGCCTCCGCGCGCACGCTGCGCTCGATCGCCTCGAATGCACGGGTGCGTTCGCTGGCGTCGGCGGTGCTCGAGCGCAGCGTGTCAGCCCAGGCGAGGATGGTGTTGAGCGGGGTCCGGAGCTCATGCGAGACAATCGCCAGGAACTCATCCTTGACCCGATTGGCCGCCTCGGCGCTCCGCCGCGCTTCATCGACCTGGCGGGTTCGCTCGGCCTCGAGCGCGCTGGCCCGCAGCATCGAAAAATAGGCGGCCAGCTTCGCGGCGACGATCGAGAGCCGGCGCACGTGCAGGGCGTCGTACGCGCCTTCGGCGCCGCGAACGTAGAGTACGCCGACCACCTCGTCCAAACCGATCAGCGGGACGGCGAGATGCATCCGGGACGCCGGCGGAGGTTCCGAGCCTCCGACGTGCTTCTCGACGAGGCGCGCGTGCAGCGCGCTCACGACGCCCAGAAGCTCCGCTCGGTCGTCGGATGACAGGCTCGGAAAGGTCACCAGCCGTGGCTCGTGCCCCGGCGGGGCGTCGAGGACCGCGCACTCCTGGTGGGGGACGAGCGAGCGCAGCTGCTCGAGCACGTGGAGCACCCGCAGGTCCGAATCTTCCCCCGACTCGAGCAGCTGCGCGATGTCGTAGAAGGTTCGCGTGACGGATTCCCCATCCACGCCTTCGAATAGATTCTCGGTCATGACTCTCTCGATGGAACCGGAAGGCCGGTGAGGACTCCGCGCAGCCCCTCGAACACCGCCCCCACCTGGACACCGTCGCGCTCGACGCTCAGCCGCCGCACGTCTGTGGCGTGGCGCACGCCGCGCGCCTTGAGCACCGAGAGGCCGCGCTCGAGGCGGCCATCGATCTCGACGAATTTGAGCTGGATCACGTTGTCGGCGGCGAACGAGACGCCGTGCCCCGACAGCTGCGCGGAGCCCAGCAGGTCCGCGACCTCCATGTTCATGTTGAGCGTGATCCCGAGCGCGTGGAAGTGCTTGGAGACGGCATAGACCAGCTCCTTGAAACGCCGGTCGGAAGGAACGCCGAGGGCCAAGCTCGTCAGGCTGTCCAGCACGGCGCGACGGGCGCCGACCTGCTCGACTTCGCGCCGCGCACGGTCGAGAAAGCGATCGGTCGAGAGCTCGACGGGTGAGATGTAGCTCAGCGTGATCAGCCCGCGCTCCTCCAGCGCCGGAAGGTCCCACCCCAGGCTCTGCGCGAACCCGCGCAGCTGGTCAGGGGTCTCTTCCAGCATGAAGTGGATGCCCGGCTCGCCGTGCCTCGCCCCCTCGAGCAGAAACTGCAGCCCCATCAGGGTCTTGCCGGTACCGGTGCCGCCCTGGAGGATGGTCGTGCTTGAACGGGGAATCCCGCCTCCCAGCATGGCGTCGAGCCCGGTGACCCCCGTCGAGGCGCGCTGTCGCGTCGACACGGGCCGCTCGACGTGGGCGGCGGGCTCGGTGGCGATGTCGTCGGGGGCCCGCACGCGAGGGAAGAAGTCGAGACCATCGGACCCGATCTCGTAGAAGTGACAGCCCGTGACATAGCGCGTGCCACGCAGCTTCAGCACCTCGACCTCCCGGATCGCGGTCAACTCGCGCCGCGAGTTGCTGAGCCGGATGATGCCGTCGGCGATCGCAAACTCGGCGTGCTTCGCCGACTCCGCCTCGGTGTACTCGCCGACGAGCAGGGTCGTCGCCCCCCAGCTCGCCGTATGGACGGCCAGATCGTAGACGAAGCTCCTCGATGCCACGGCGTCGCCGATCACGTCCCGGATCGCCTTGAAGCTGTCGATGACCAGGATCGCGGGCTCCTCGCGCTCCACGCGACTCGTGATCTCGTGCAGCGTCGCCTCGGCTCCCTTGCGGATGGCCGCTCCGAGGTCGGCAAAGACGATCTCACGCTCCATGCGCGCGGCGTCGAAGAACGAGAACTGCTGCATGTATTGCACGAGCTTGAGCGACGGCTCCGACAGCGTCGTCAGGTACAGGCCCTTCTTGCCTTGCCGCGCCAGCGCGAAGAGCATCTGCAGAGAGAACAGCGTCTTGCCGGCGCCCGGCGAGCCCGCGATCATGTTCAGGGAGCGGATGGGAATCCCACCGTCGAGGATGCGATCGAAGGCGGTGCTGCCGGTCGTGAGCCGCTTCATGGCGGACCCATGCGAGCTCATGCCTCTGCCCCGGGTTGCAGTATGACGCCCCGGCTCTCGAGCTCGGGTATCTGCGCCAGACGATTGACGATGACCGGGCCCGTCAGATCGACGAGCAGCGCGCAGAGCTCGCGGGCAAGCTCACACAGCGCCCGAGGCGGATCGGACGACGGGTCCTTCCAGTGGGCGGGAAGGCTGTAGCTGTACTCCAGGCGCTCTCGCGTGATGGCCAGGCTCGCGAGCTCTGGCCAGTGCACGACCGCTCGCTGAGCCGCGCGCCGGAGCAGCGCTGCCGCGGCGGCGGTGCCGAGGATGTCTGCGAGGGCACACCGGAGGATCGTGAACAAGTCTCCAGCGGACAGCTCGCTGCTCTCCGTGGGCCTATCTGCCTGGGGTTCTTCCGCCACCACGGGGGCTCGTACCGAGCTCGCCTGTCGGAGGCGAATGACGTGCCCCTTCTCGGAAGACGGTGCGGAAGAGCCTGTCCGGCGAGAGCTGTTTGAGTCGTCCACTGCACCTTATTTCACCAGACGATGCTGGGCTTCACCAGGCGATGCTGGGCTTCACCAGATGACGCTGGCGTGCCGGCGCTGCGGCGTGAGTGCCGCGGCCAAGCGAAGGCGCGTGAGTGGTCGCTGGAAACTAGAGGGTACACCCTGGAGGAGCTCTTAGCCAGCTCGCTCGGTGATATGAGACGCCAGCGACGAGTGACACATGGCTCTGGGGAAGTGTCTGACGGAACTCGAGACGCTTTGGTGACACGTTCGCCACTCCAGGTCGTGGGTGCTGGGCTCGTCGTCTGCGCCGGAGTCTGCGCTTCGGCCCGTATTTGACTCAGGGCCCCCACAAACGGTAGGGGCCGCTGCCGTCTGTGGGGTTGCACGGACGCCGGCGCTTCAGTGGTTCCGCGCACGGTGCCCTGACCGCGGATCGATCAGTTCACGCGGCGGACCCGGATCCCGTGCGGGTCAGCGCGCTGGACGCCTGCGCCGTCGATGTTGCTGATCGGCGCCAGGCCGCGAACCGCGACGTCACGGCCGTCCTGCAGCAGCTCGATCACCATCAGCCCCGGCGTGGAGCCGGTAGACGCATGTGGGTCGCCGGAGAGCGGGTTCGGACCCCGCAGCGACGCGTAGACGTACTTGCCGTCGGGCGCCTCTCCAGCGAGGTCGATCGTCGGATCGCTCGAGAAGCTGGAGAGCAGGTTCTCTGTCTTCACGAAGGCAGCGCTGGAAGAGTCGTAGATCTCCACCACGTTGGCTGCACGATCGAAGAAGTAAACGTACTTCTCCTGGCCCGACTTGGCCACACCGTGCGCGTCTCGAGGGAAGCTCGAGTCTTCTGACACCACGAACGGCTCGGGCGTATTCACCGGATTGCTGGGATCGTAGACGTCTGGCCCGGCCTCGGGCAAGCGGTAGAGGAACCAGCCGTCAGGGTTGGCCGGGTTGCCGCCGCCCCCGTTCCCGTAGATCCAGCCCTGTGCCTGGATGAAGCCGCAGCCGTCGCGGGGGATATGCTGCGCGTCGTACTCCGCGGTGACGCTCATCGGCGTGGTGAAGGGGTCGACCACGAGCATGCCACCCCCGCGCAGCGAGACGTAGGCGGGGAAGCCGGTGTCCGGCACATAGGGGCAGATGGGCGCGTTGTCGGGGCGCAGCACCGGGTCTTGGCAGGGCAGGCCGTTCGGTGTCGTGCAGCCTGCCAGGTCGAGCGTGGCGGCGGGGTTCTGCGCGAACGTGTTGGTGCTGAAGTTGGTGGTGATGCGCTCGAACTTCTTACCATTCTGGTTGGCGACGAGGACGTAGCTGTCGTCTGGTGCTGGCCACACGGCATGCGCCTGGCGCGCGCCACCGGCGCCCGCCTCGGTGCGAAAACACTGCAGCGGGGCGCGTGTCGCGGCGTTGAAGATCACGACGTGCCCGGACGCCACGAACGTGAGCACCGCGTGCGTGTTGGCGTTGTTGAAGACCAGCATGTGGGGGCGCACGGGGTTGGCGCCGGTCTGAGAGAGGCAAAGATTGCGCGTCGCGCCGCCCAGATCGACCACCTGCGGCAGCGCGGTGCCTGCATTCTGGCGCAGCGCTTCATCGTCATAGATGTAGATGGTTCCCCCGAAATTCGTGCCGGGGCTGTTGGATTGATCGACGATCCATACCTCGTGGGCAAACGCCGCCGGCACTTGCCAGAAGGTGCCTTGCTGCGGCGGCGACGACTCTGGCGCCGGTGGAACGTACGGCTCTCCCGAGCCACCTGGGCCCCCATCTGCCCAGGCGTACGAGCCACTCAGCGCCGCGACCAAGAAATAACCGAGACGATTTCGTGACATCAGGTCCTCCCGTGTGGGACGGCGCCGCGCCGGCAGCCGTCGTTGTTGCGCCGCGTTGCATGGCTGCAACTAGAAGGGGAAACGAGATCCAGCTGTCTGCGTCGCGGCTGCTTCAACGAACGGCTGCGCGCTCGCTCGGGATAACGCTGCTACCGAGTACGAATGGCCTCGTCAGCGCGTCGCGGCGCGCTCGACGCTGGCGGCGAGCTTCCAGACGCGACGCATGCTCGCGCACGAAGCGCGGATATGCCTGCCTAATCGCTGGAGTCGCGACGTTGCCCGCAGAGGCTCGGCGCAGCACGCGCGAGAGCTCTGCGACTTTCCAGCGCGTGGCCGTCGCGACGCCCGACGGCGCGTGCGTGCCTGCGCTGACGCACCCCGACGTCAGGGACGACAAACGGCGAGTCGGAGGGCGCCCACCGCATTCGACTTCTGTCTGGAGAACTTGACGGTCGACGCGCGGTGAGCCTGTGTCAGCGCAGGATTTCTTGCTTACCGTCGGGGTCGTAGGCCTCGACCTCGTGACCCCGAAGGAGCTCGCAGGGGGTGAGCTTCTTGATGCGACCGCTGGGTGTCCCCAGGTAGTTGACGAGCGCCGGCCGCAAGACGCTGGTCCCGTTCTTGATGCCGCGACAGATGACGACGTCCTGAGCGGAGAAGTTTTCTGCGTCGGGGCTGCTCGCCGGATGGGCGTGATAGGTCGCGACCCACTGGGTTCCCTTGGGGATGGCGACCTGCGACGACGACCAGTCCGTCACCGCCATCTCAGGCGGCGTGAACTTGAAGGCGCCCCCTCGCGTGTAGATGCTGCCGCTGAACTCGCGCTGGATCGCCTGCGTCACGGTGTCGATCTCGTCGATCGCGCGGATGGCGGCCGCGTCCATGCTTGAGAAACCCGCGACGTCAGCCTGGGAGGAGGCGGGCCTGAGCGCTCCGACCAGGTAGCGGCGCGCGTCGTCGACCTGATCTGCGTGCAGGCCCGACGGCGCCGACGACAGCTTCCGGGTCGTCACGACCGTCTTCGCAAACTCGATGCGCTCGAAGGCCCCGCGCGCCAGCACGACTCTGCCGGCAAACAGAATTCGCGCCCGGGCCTGCTCGTCTACCTGCGCCAGTGCGGGCAGGATGTCGAACAGCTCGAGACTGCTCAGCGCGCGAGCCGCCTCCGCCCAGTTGCCGTCGCTCTCGCCAACGCGAACGGCATCCAGAAATCGAAGCTGATCACTCGCCCCCATAGGGATGCTCCATATCTTGCTGCAAGAGTCAGCATGTCTTGGCCCGAATGACCAGGGGGACGCGGTCCGGATCGGCGATAATCGCACGATCTCACCCGCTCGCCGGCTTCAGCAGACGAAGGCGCTCGACGCGGGATCGCAGGCGAGCGGCCCATCGGGCGCTTCTGCGCTCGGCGCACTGGGCAGCCACTGCGCGGGCAACGAATATTCTGCACCGACCGTGAGCGCCTCGACCTCGGCCGCCGCTCGCTCGCCATCGGCCGCGAGCATGTTGCGCACGGTGAGGGTCGGCGGCGCCGCGACCGCGGTCGCCACGAGCGCCAAACCGAACAGGGTGCTCGCCACCAGCGGCAAGGCCGACTGCCACCCCGGCGAACGGACTCGGCGAGCAAAAACGCGCTCTTCCGTGCTCGAGTCGGCTGGGTCGAAGCTGGCCTCTTCGGCAGCGAGCCGGGTGGGGCTCGACGCAAAATATGATGACGACATGTTGATCTCCTCGCACGCGGCAAGAGGGGCCGGTGCCGTCCACGAAGGACGGAAGCCAGACGGACGGCCACAAAACCACCTGCTGCGATGGGCGGCCGCCTCGAGTCTTGCTGGTGTGCTTCAAACATAAACACGAGATGGATTTCTACAAGCCTCATCGCCCGATGGAGATCCCGCGGTGGGTGCAGCCTCGCCGGGCCGCGCCGGGCCGGTTCTCGGCTCCGAAACGGAGCGTGCCGAGCGTCGCGATGCCCTCACGAGCGCGCCGCTACCGCCCGTGGCGAGGCGTGCCGCGCGAGGACGACCGGGTGATGCAAAACCATACGCAAACCCGACGGTGATGCGTTTGCCTGCAAACGCAGCGCCGATCGCGGCCACGGCGACCACGCGCGGTACAGATCGATCGGACGAAGCGTGCCGTCTAGCCTGCGTCGTTTGATGTGAGGCAATTAAGCTCTCGGCGCGTCGGTCGTTGAGACACGTCGGGGGAGTAATGAGCGTCAGGATCTCGGATCCGCAGCCGCGCGCGAGGGTTCTATTTGCGGACGACGATCCGGGCGTGCGGGCAGCGATCGCGCACACTCTGCGCAAACGCGGCCTGATCGTGGACCTCGCGATCGACGGGGCAGAGGCGCTCGCGCTGGCTCGCGAGTTCCCTTACTCCGTGGTCGCGACGGACCTCAGAATGCCCAAGCTCTCCGGTTTGGAGCTCATCGAGGCGCTCGAGGAGGTCAGGCCCGAGGCGGTGTTCGTCATCATCACCGGTGCCATCGATGCTCTGGAGGGGGTCGCGTCGAGAGCGCGGGTGCACTCCGTCGTCCCCAAGCCCTGGACCGAAGAGGGGCTCGTCTCGACGATCGAGTCTGCGGTGATCGAGTCCCATGGGCGGACGATGGTTCGTTCGCCGAGCTCGGCGACGTTCATCGCGCACGGCGGCCTGTTCTTGCTGGTCCTGGAGGACAACGATCTCGACGCGAGGATGCTCGAGCGATCCATCGAGCGGGTGGCACCGGGCGCGTTTCGCATGGTGCGCGCGCGTACGCTCGCGGAGGCGAGTCGATTCTTGCGAGGCCGGCCCTACAGCGCGGTGCTCGCGGACGTCGGTCTGCCGGACTCGAACGGGCTGGCGACGCTGAAGGGGCTGCTCGGCGCCTCCCCCGATACTCCCATCCTCGTCATCACGGGAGCGGAAGACGAATCACTGGCGCTCGAGGCCGTGCGCGCGGGCGCGCAGGACTATCTGCTCAAGGGCGCCTACGACCCCCAGGTCGTGCTGCGCTCGATCCGCTACGCCGTCGAGCGCAAGCGCATCCAGATCCAGCTGAGCGAGCTGGCGCACCACGACACGCTGACGGGAGTCGCCAACCGCATCTTGCTGATGGAGCGCGAGAAGCACGCGCTGTCGCGAGCCAAGCGCTCGGGGCGGCACATGGCGCTGCTCGCCGTCGACCTCGATCATTTCAAGACCATCAACGATCGCTACGGGCACGAGGCGGGCGACTTGCTGCTGGTGGAGGTCGCGCAGCGCCTCGTGTCGAGCACGCGCTCCGGAGATACGGTCGCCCGCATCGGCGGCGACGAGTTCATGATCTTGCTCGAGGAGCTCGACAGCCACGACGGGGCACGGCGCGTCGTGCAGCGAGTGCACAACGCCTTCGCGACGCCGATGGAGATCGATGGCAAGCGTCTCGTCGTCACGCCGAGCGTCGGCATCGCGCTGTTTCCCGACGACGCCGCCGACCTGCGCGAGTTGCAGCGCCACGCGGACTCGGCCCTGTACGCGGCCAAGCGCGCCGGGCGCAACGCGGCCCACTTCTACAGCCCAGAGCTCCACGAGCGCGCCCGGCAGCGGCGCGAGCTCGAGCAAGATCTGGTGGGCGCGCTGGAGGCCGGGCGCTTCGAGCTCGCATACTTGCCAGAGGTAGACCTGCGCAGCGGCACAGTGTGCGGCTACGAGGCGCTGCTGCGCTGGAACCGGGCGCCTGGGCAGGTCGTTCCCGCAGGGGAATTCTTGAATGTCCTCGACGAGTCGGGTGAGCTCGTGCGCGTCGGAAAATGGGTTCTCGGGCGCGTGTGCACCGACGCTGTCGACTGGCAGCACACGGCCGGGATGCGTCTCTCGATCAACGTCTCGGGCCGGGAGCTCGCGACCCCCGACTTCGTCGCCAGCGTCGAGAACACGCTCGGCGTGCACGGCATCGACGGCGAATCGCTCGAGCTCGAGCTCACGGAGCTGAGCCTCGCGACGCACTTCGAGGACGCGAAGAGCAAGCTGTCGAACCTCGCCGCGCTCGGAGTCACCCTCGCTGTCGACGGGTACGGCGCGGGCCGCTCATCGATCATCGAGCTGGCAGAGCTGCCGATCCGCACGCTCAAGCTGCACGAGTCGCTCACTCACGGGCTTCAGACCGGCCAGAAGCGCGCGGCGCTGTCGGCCGTTCTGGGCGTGGCAAACGCGCTGGGCTGGTCGGTGGTGGCCAAGCGCGTGGAGACGCGTGAACAGCTCGAGCTCGTGCGGCGCCTCGGGTGCCTGCGAGCGCAAGGCCGCTTCTGCGGCGCTGCGGTCTCGAGCCCGGGGTTCTCGCTGGCTGGCGTGCGCACATCCTGAGCGTGTGCGAGACAATCTCGACAGGAGCCTGATGTCCCAAGATCCTCCGCAGGGTTCCGAAACGATCGCCGGTCATGGCCTCTTGGCGCGGCAGGTGCTCGCCCAGGTCGTGGAGGCCAGCCCGACGGGGATGGTCATCGTCGACGCGCTCGGCACGATTCAGCTCGCCAACGCCGAGATCGAGCGGATGTTTGGGCACGCGCGCCTCGCGCTGGAGGGGCGTGCGATCGAGTCGCTCTTGCCCGAGCGCTATCGCCACGGGCACTCCTCGTACCTGCGCAGCTACCTCCGGGACCCACAGCGGCGCGCCATGGGAGTGGGCCGCGAGCTGTTTGCGCTGCGGGCAGACGGCACGGAGTTTCCCGTCGAGATCGGGCTGAGCCCGGTTGCCACGTCAGAGGGCGTTCAGGTGATGGCCCTCATCGTCGACATCTCCGAGCGCCGGCGCCTGGAGGCCGCGTTTCAGGTGGCATTTGAAGCCGCGCCGACGGGCATGATCCTGGTGAGCGCCGACGGCGTCATCCAGCTCGCCAACCGGCGCCTGGGCGAGCTCTTCGGTTACCCGGTGGAGAGCCTCACCGGGCGCCCCGTCGCGCTGCTCTTGCCCGAGCGCAACCGCGCGAGCCATGGTGCCCACGTGCGGGAATACCTCGCGGCGCCGGTGCTGCGCGCCATGGGCGAAGGCCGCGATCTGTCGGGGCGGCACCGTAACGGCTCCGAGTTTCCCGTCGAGATCGGGCTCAACCCCGTCACCTGGGGAGAGCGACGCATGGTGCTCGCCGTGGTGTCGGACATCTCGAGTCGCAAGCGGCTCGAGCTCGACTTGCGTCAGGCGAACGCGCACCTGGAGGAGTTTACCTACGTCGCATCGCACGATCTGAAATCGCCCCTGCGCGGCATCTCGGACCTGGTCGATTGGTTGGCAGAGGATCTGGCCCCGAACCCCATCCCGAGCGCCCTGAAGAACCTGGAGCGGATCAAGCTGCGCGTCGCGCGGATGGAGAACATCATCGCCGACTTGCTCGCCTATGCCCGGGCCGGGCGCGCCGAGACCAACCTGGTCGAGCTCGAGCCGAGCGCGCTGCTGCGCGGCGTGCTGGAGGTGCTCTCGATCCCGCCGAGCTTCGAGGTGCACGTCGCGTGCGATGTGGAGTCGTTCAGGGCGGCCAGGACGCCGCTCGAGACGGTGCTCCGCAACCTCGTCAGCAACGCCGTCAAGCACCACGACCGCGCTGGCGGGCGCATCGACGTCACGGCGCACCCCCAGGGCGCCTACTGCAGGTTCAGCGTACGAGACGACGGCCCTGGCATCGCCGAGGCGGCGCAGAATCGCATCTTCAAGCTGTTTCAGACGGCGTCTGCGTCAGAGCGGGGTGGCTCCGGGATCGGCTCGCGGTCTGCAAGCGCCTGGTCGAATGCCACGGGGGCAGCATCGAGGTCAGCTCCAAGGATGGGCAGCGCGGCACGACCTTCTCGTTCGCATGGCCCCGCTTTTTGAGGACCGACGGCGATGAATGACGGCACGACGATCCTGCTGATCGAGGACGACGACGTCGCCGCGGAAGCGGTGGAGCGCCGTCTGCTCAAGAATGGCATCGAGCTGCCGCTGGTGCACGCCGGCAACGGCGTCGTCGCTCTGGAGCTGCTCAGGACCTCTCCGCGCTTGCGCAATGTGCCGATCATCATCTTGCTCGACCTGAACATGCCGCGCATGAACGGCTTCGAGTTCTTGCGCGAGCTCAAGGCCGACCCGACGCTGTCCACGCTCGTGGTGTTCGTGCTCACCACTTCCGACGCGCCAGCGGATCGTGTGCGCGCGTACGGAGAGGGCATCGCCGGCTACCTGGTGAAGTCTGAGGTGGGGCACCATCGCGACCTGCTCGCGGCGCTGCTCCGAGCGTACTCCGAGGCCGTCACCCTGCCATGAGCGCGCCGTCACCCCAGCTGCTCCTGATCGATGACGATGACGTGGATCGCGAGAAGTTTCGGCGGCTCTCGCTCCGCAGCGGTCTCGAGCTCGAGATCACGGAGGCCGCGTCTGCGGCCGAGGGCCTGCGGATGCTCGCCGTGCGACACTTCGACGCCGCCGTCGTCGACTATCGCCTCGGAGACATGACGGGCATCGAGCTGTGCCGCGCCATCAAGCAGCAGCATCGAACCCTGCCGGTCATCATGCTCACGGGGCTCGGCGATGAGCGCGTGGCGGTCAGCGCCATGCGGGAGGGGGTGTACGAATACCTCACCAAGAGCAACTTGACCGCGGCCGACATCGCGCAGACCGTCAGCGCCGCGCTGCGCTCCGCAGATCTGGAGCGAAAGCTCACCGAGGCGAACGCCGCGCGCGAGGTCGCCGAGAGCGCGGCGAACGAGCGCGAGGCGCAGATCCAGGGTCTGTTCGAGGCCTCATCGGTGGGGATCCTGCTCACGGCGCCGGACGGCTCGGTGCTGCGCGTGAACCCGGCCTTGTGCAGGCTCTGCGGCTACAGCGAGCGCGAGCTCGGGGCGATGCGCCTGCCGGATCTATTCCATCCCGGTGATGGCCTGGACGTCTTGCCCGGCGCCCGAGGCCCGCTCGTCAGCCCGTTCGAGGCGCAGGCCGCCGAGCTGTGTCTGCGTCACGAGGATGGCTCGCAGATCTGGGTAGCGCTCGACATGTCCCCGGTGCGCGACGCGGCGAACGCGGTCAGCTCGGTCGCTGTCTTTGTGCAGGACGTGCGCGGGCGCCGGCAGGCCGAGCTGCTGCTGCGGGACAGTGAGCGACGGTTCAGGAACCTGGTCAGCAACGTCCCGATCGGGATCTTCGAGAACGACGCCAGGGGCGACTGCACGTTCGTGAACGACGCCTGGACCCGGATCACCGGCTGGAGCGCCACCGACACGGTCGGCAAGGATGGGATCCAGTGCGTCCACCCCGACGACCGCTCCGCCGTGCTCACCGAGTGGGAGCATGCTCGCAGGGAGCGCCGGGACTTCGGGCTCGAGTTCCGCTTTGTCACCCCGGAGGGCCGCGTGGTCTGGGTGAGCGTCAGGATCCGCCCGACCCATGATGATACCGGGGACGTCACCGGCTATCTCGGCACCGTCAAGGACATCACGGAGCGAAAGAGCCAGCAGGCCAGCCTCGTCGCGGCCAAGGAGGCCGCGGAGGCAGCGGCGCGGACGAAGGCGGACTTCCTCGCGAGGATGAGCCACGAAATTCGCACGCCGATGAACAGCGTGATCGGCATGACCGAGCTGATCCTGCAGACCGAGCTGAGCGACGAGCAGCGTGAATTCCTCGGGATGGCGAACGGCGCGGCAAAGAGCCTGCTCCACCTGATCAACGACATCCTCGACTTCTCTCGGTCCGACGCGGGACGGCTCTCCCTCGAGCAGGTCTGCTTCGACCTCCGGGCGTGCGTGGAGGGTACGGTCCAGCGGCTGCGGCACCGCGCCGAGGAAAAGGGATTGTCGCTGCATCTCGGCTGGGCTGAGGGCGTGCCGCGCTACGTCAAGGGCGACGCCAACCGGCTCACCCAGGTCATGACCAACCTGCTCAGCAACGCGATCAAGTTCACGGAACGGGGCGCGGTGGCGGTGCAGGTGGCGGCCGAGGCGGTCGAGCCGGGTCGCTGCAGCGTGCATATCTCCGTCGCCGATACGGGCATCGGCGTCCCCCGTCACAAGCAGGGCGTGATCTTTGACGCCTTCGCGCAAGCCGACGAGAGCATCAGCCGCCAGTTTGGTGGAACGGGGCTCGGGCTCGCGATCTGCGCGCAGCTCGTGGAGCTCATGCGAGGCAGCTTGTGGGTGGAGAGTGAGGAGGGGCGCGGCAGCACCTTCCAGTTTCGCGTCGAGCTGGCGCTCGCGTCGGATGAGGAGGGGGCGGCGCTCGCGGCCAGCGCCGCCCAGCAGCGGCCTCCGTCGAGCGAGCGGCCGTATCCCATCGCGGCGCGCCGCATCCTGGTCGCCGAGGACAACTACATGAGCCAGCGCCTGATTCAGGCATTGCTCACGCGAGCTGGGCACGATGTCACCATCGTCGGGGACGGACAGAGCGCGCTCGACCAGCTCGAAACCAACGCCTTCGATCTCGTCCTCATGGACGTTCAGATGGCGGGCATGAGCGGGCTCGAGGCTGTCGAACGGATTCGCGCCAGGGAAGCCGGAGGCGGGCGCCGGGTGCCCGTCGTGGCGCTGACGGCTCAGGCCATGGGCGGCGACGCCGAGCGCTGCCTCGCCGCGGGTATGGATGGTTACCTCTCCAAGCCCGTCGTCATCAAGGATCTGGAGCGCATCATCGCTCGGACGAGCACCCCGCAGCCCGCGCCGCCTCGAGCCGCCAGAGACCCCGGCGTGCCATTCGACCCGACCGCACTGCGCCAGCGGATCGGCGAAGATCCAGCTCTGTTTGCCGAGCTCTGCGCGTTATTCGAGTCGCGCGCGGGCGTCTTGCTGCGGCAGCTGCGAGACGCCGTCGATGCCAGGGAAGCCGGGGCCATGAAGAGCGCCGCGCACGAGCTCAAGGGGATGCTCATGAACCTCGTAGCGACGGAGGCGAGCCAGCTGGCGCGGGAGCTCGAGCTCGCCGGCGCCGCCGCCGAGTTCGACGGCGGCGCCGTTCGGGTCGTCAGGCTGGACGACGAGGTGCAACGAGTGCTGGCGGCGCTGCGCTCGCCAGCGCCTGGGTCGAAGGCGCAGCCGGCTTCCGCGCTCGAGCCCATCGCGGAACACGCCTGAAGAGATCCCGCGGGCTGGCTCGCTGGCATCGCGGCCGCTGAACTCGCTGCCGCGCTGGCGACGACGCGCTTTCCGCCGCTACGTTCAAGCGGCGCTCGGGGCCGAGACGCACGCTCTCGGACATGGAACACGCAACACAGCGAACGCCCTCATCCGCAACGCCGCTGCACGGCCAGCACCTTCAGGCAGACGCCGCCTCGAACACCACGACCAGCGCCACCACCGCGCTGCACTCGCTCATGCGCTACAAAGCCTGGGCCGACGCGGACTTGATGCGTGTCGTGCTCGGGCGCTCGAGCCTGGATGCTCCGGAAGGCGGCTACGTCACGGCCATCGTGCGGCACTTCCACACCGTCGACTGCATCTTCAAGGCGCACTTGCTCGGGGTGCCGCACGAGTACACGTCGACCAACCCGTCGGAGCCCGCCACGCTGGCCGAGCTCGAGCCGCGGCTGAACGCGGTCGACGAGTGGTACGTGGAATACGCTCGCCAGCTCCACGAGCGCGACCTGGGACAGGCAGTGCAGGTGACGTTCACGGATGGGCAGCAGCAGGTCCTCACCCGCTCGGAGATTCTGCTCTATGTTTCTTTACACGGGGCGGGTCACCGCGCTCAGGTTGGTCTGCTCTTGCGAAAGTGTGGGGCAGAGCCGCCTCCGGACCGGTTCACCAACTACCTGCGCCAGCGGCTCGACGTGCTAGAGCCCTGAGCGCAGAAGCTAGAGGAGCGTGCCGCCGAAGCGCACCGACGACAGCGCCTGGCTCGGCGCCATGCCAAACTGGGCCTGGAACACGCGGGAGAAGTGCGCGCCATCGGCGAAGCCGCCTTCGATCGCGGCCTCGGTCAACGTGGCGCCTCGTTCGATGGCTTCGACGGCGCGGCGCAGCCGGCGCCAGCGGAGATAGGAGCGGGGGTTGATCCCGAGCTCTTCGGTGAAGCGATGACGCAGCTGGCGCAGCGACAAGCCCGACTGTCGTGCCAGCTGTGTCAGCCGCATCTCTCGATCGGGCGCGCTCGAGTCGAGCAGCGCGCACATGCGCGTCACCGCGGGGTGCCGGGGCGCGAAGCCTCTTTCGCCAGCGGGAGGCGCGACCGCCGCGAGCAGCGCGCGAGCGACCCGGCGGGCTTCTTCGTTCGCCAGTGGCTCGCCCAGGCGCGCGCCGAGCGCTGGCGGCAAGGCCGCGGCGATGGCTGACGAGCTCGGCGTCGCGCGGTCCCACTCCAGATCGTCGCGGTCGACCCAGAGCACTGCGGCAGCGCTGGCGGGGCCATGACCGTGCGCCCTGTCGGGGGGCACCACGTGCGCCGTCACCTGGTGCTGGGAGCCGTCTTCTTCCTCGACGAGCAGGCCGCCGGGAACCCACAGCACCTGTCCGGCGTGGTGTTTGTGGCGAGACGACGCGATCAGCGCGCCCACGTACAGGATATGGGTCCGACAGGTGTACAGTGCTCCCGTCAGCCTGTCCGGCATGGCTTTCGCCGAGCATAGCGCAAATGACCACGGCGCAGTGCAAAGCACGACACTCTGTGGCGCGTGCTTAGCGAACTGTGCGGGTTTGCAATGGTCGCGGCGACCGTCAGCGCCCGCCTCGCGGCTCTCCAGTGGCCCATTCGAGGACGCTCGGGCGCCGCCTTTTTTGACTTGTAGCGGCTGGTCGCGAGGTGACTATCCTTGTTGGTGAGGGGGGTCGTGTGCCGAACGCGGCGGGGGAGCATGCCGTCATCATGAACACGGGGGAGCATGAGCGCGCGCTGCGCGCTCACTCGGAGCCGTACGCTGCCGAGAAGC
>Ga0247763_1000562_pt1 | contig 22144 bp, 35 predicted proteins | sample UWRJL141409B4_FD_179926 | JGI IMG/M metagenome (GOLD analysis project Ga0247763, IMG submission 179926) | Plant litter microbial communities from Arlington Agricultural Research Station in Wisconsin, United States - UWRJ-L141-409B-4 | ecosystem: Environmental > Terrestrial > Plant litter >...
CCAGCGGGTGACCAAGGACAAACCACGTCCGCCTAAGATTGCGGTTGCGCAATGGACACCCCGATCACCCATCCAGGAAAAAGAAACGCCACTCTCTCCCCGATCTGTCCTACATGAACTCGAACTTGTCGACACCACCGAGCCACCAGAAGAGCCTGCGTTGAAGCCGAAGGTGCCATCGAGGAGTCCATCAGGGACAAGTCTCGAGCTCAGCTCGGGGGGTGAACCGGAGCTTGAGCCGGTGGCAATCGCACAAGCCCTCATAGAAATGCCACCTCAGCCCCGAGCCGCCGAGCCCAAAGCCGCTGTGCCGGGTCGGTCCACCTCCCCCTCCCAGTCGCAATATCAAGCCAGCCGACCTGGCTCTTCTCAACGGCGACACCGGGATGAAAGCACAGTGTCCGCTCAGGGAAGGCGACGTTACCGAGAAGAAAGCACACAATCTTCCCAAGGCCGACGACGAAACCGAGACCACAGCGCCACCTCTTCCCAGCGAACCCGCTTACGCCGCGAGGAGACACCCGAACCCGACTGTGATGAGCCCGTCCGTGGACGGAAGCCACTCCAGTCACCCAGCTTCAGTCGTCGTGGAACACCCGACGGCATCATCGGTCTTCCCTCAAGACCGGACATGCACCGACAGGCGTCCATGGCCCACCGGAATACTGGTAAGGTCGGGTCCATCCACTGGGAGATACACACCCCTGCGCCCGACTCCCTTGACACCATCGTACCGACCTCACCAACCTCACGCCATCCAGATGCACCAAGCCCTGCCAGCTACCTCCTTCCCGAGGCCGACCGTGACAGGCACAGTGATCGTGGCCGTGGCCGGTGCGCAAAGTACACCAAAATCACCGAGGATTGTGACCTCGACAACGAGCCCACCGATTATCGGCCTTCCCAGTCGCAGTGCCAGAATCAGAGCCAGCACCAACACCAAGTCGTACCACCACTTCGCCCTCCCCGTCCTACCAGCGTAAATCGACACAGCCGCAGCCCTAAACCCGGACCCAACCTCCTTCAACGCCGACGCACCGCTCGTGACAGAGACAGGGATAGGGACAGAGCCCATCGAACCACTCCATCCGATTCCGGGCTTGAAAGTCCCACGCTGGGTCTGTCTGTGCATTGGGACCTTCCTAACCTCAAGGCGCCCATTAGCACTGATCTTGTCAGTCCCAAGATAGCTGCGGCTGGACCTGCAGCCGGATCTGGATCTGGATTCGGCGTCGGGGCTAGTACCAGTACCGGGCTGGGGATAGGAATGGGGATAGGTAGCAGGGCAGGGGGTCCCGGTCCCGGTCCCGGAGCCGGAACCACGAAGCGGCACGGACGCGGACACATGAAGCGGGAGTCGGACGATAGCGGGTACCAAAGCATAGGTGTGGGTGGCATGGGTCTTACACGAAAGGCGTCAAGGGAGTTGCCCTTGAGAGTAGACTGGGAGAGGGAGAAGGAGTTAGCACGGGAAAGGGAGAGAGAAAGGGAGGAAGAGAGAGAGACGAGGGGACAAATGGTAGATGTGCAACAGCCTCCACCACAGCAGTGTTACCAGTTGCCTGCAGCAGCCCTGTCGCCACGGCCTTTGCCAGACGCGGCGTACGTATCGAGGCCGGCGACGGCGACGGCAACAGCGGCAGGAAATGGTCATGGTTTGGGAGGGAAGAAAAAGTCATTGAGTCGGCTGCGGAGGACGTTGAGTGGCTTCTTTAATGACGGGAGAAAACCTCCGGGTTAGGGGGTGGTTTGATAGGTAGCAGCGAGCGTGCATCTAGGCGGAAATGCAAGGCTATTCGCTTGGTATTCTCTGCTTCCTAATCAACGTCCGTGGCAGATTTCTCCTGGGAATACAGGACAAGATCGCCAGGTCCAGCATTTCCGTGCCCCCGAACAAATGAGGAAAGCGCACCTTTGGCGGGTTCTTCACTCCTTCCTCCTCGGCCTCGGGCTTGCTTGTGACCACTTTCTCCGCACGTTTGCCTCCGCGTGTGCACGTCCACACATGCTGCCCTCTTCTTGCCTTCGCCAGTCATTGTGCTAGTTTGAATTCTCTCGAGCAGAGACAATAACGACATTGTAAGGCAGTAGTATATGGGAGGACAAAGCACTGACGTCACCTACCAACCAGGCTTGTCCATCAGCGACACTCGGCGACACCAGGTTCCCTGTCCCACACGCAACCTCGTCTAATTGGCTACCGAGTCGTCCGGTCGGAACTTGAACGATGAGACCGATTCCTGGGATTAGGTTAGGATGAGAAGACGGCGACGAATCGTAACACACCAAGTCGGACATTCCCCTTTCATCCGAATCCCCCTCGCGAATGTAAATATAGTCATTGTCGTCGCTACTTGCCACAAACCCATCGAATAAACCCCAAAGCCCGAGAAGAACGGCGTCGAGCCAGTCAGCGAAACACCAAGTCACCATTTGTCTATCCGCGGGCGACCCGGATTGCTGTGTCCAGTCCTTGAAATCAAAATGCACGCATGGCAATGATGACCGGGAGAGAGTCTACAACGATACATGACCGCGCGGCACAGTCTGACACACCCGAGACGAGACTCGAGCGGGGCCCAGTGTTCATCCTATTGATACGGGCGTGCGTTATCAACGGGCTGAACCTACGTAATAATTAGGGCAGAGGCGCAGCAAGGAATTGCGTGATTGTGGGGCACCCTTTTCACTGCTACCTGATCGCCAATACATCTTCAGTTCAGGTGGAAACATTTAACCTAAATCTGGATGATATTGTACCCTCCAAGCTACCTTGAATACCTAGGTGCGCGACTGACAGTAGATGCAACAGCTTTCAAGATTCGTGTATCCAATCGTCTAACGGTCCCAATCAACAACAGCCGTACTCCATGCTTCATACGCAGTCCAGAACACACCCACCCCTCCTCATCATTGCAACCCTCATGTTTTCGTATCCCAACACCTCAGTAAGAAGCGTAATACCCCCGCGATCTCGACCGGCTCCTTCCCTGCGATCTAGATCGCCCAGCATCGTTAATGACATATGTCGCCGACGGTCTCCTCACATAGGCGTCCTTTTCTTCCAATACCACCGGCCTTGGCGTCGACGACCTATGTCTGCGATGGGAATGATGTGATCGCGACCTTGACCGGTGTCCGCGATTATGATGGTGGTGATGATGATGACGGCGCGGCTGGTCGTCGTCGTACCAGCCCTGCCTGTCCGTATCCGGGGCTTTCGTCGGGGCGCTCAATGATCGCACCACCCAGATGATGAGGAGGATAGCAACGACAACGCCAATGACGATGCCAACGATGGCGCCAGTGTCGAGACTCGACCCACTAGAGTTATTGTTATTGGCGGGTGGTGCGACAGTCACAGTGGAGGTTGGTGATGTGGTGGTGGTCTGTCTGGCAAAGATGCCCGATAGCCTCAAAGGGAGGGTTTTGGTTGGTGTTGGCGCCATGATTGGACCAGGTAGGTGGCGAAAAAGTCTGTTGATCAAACGAATGTGGAGGAGGTAATGGTCGAGAGAGGAAACTGTGCGGGGGGGTCTGATCAAATATCTCAACCAACACCTCCGCCTAGCTCCGCGGCCGTCGGCAGTCGGCCATGATGATCGCTACTGGTATTTTCACAATGACGTGGACGAAGTGGTGAGGATTGGATCTGTGTAAGCTCATTGGCTCGTTTCGGGGAGCCATCTCCAATGGTGTGTCTTGGCGGCTGAGAGAGGGAGAAGTGCAGATGACGTCAGTGTAGGAGCATCTTCTCCGGTGTTACATTTCCGTATCTGATGGAGGCAGAAGGTGAGTGAGCGGGTGATAGTTGATATTGACGGTGATGACTGTAACAGATTCAGTGTTCACGATGGCTCTGCATGTTGCCATCTCACTCCCGCCGATAACAAAGTACTACACGTGGGCCATTATACAGGAGAAGACAATAGCAGTTCCGTCCCGCCCGAGCCGCAACACCTGATTCGCGCATGGCCTGTCGCTACAAACATGGCAGTTGAGGCTCGTAGACTTGATCTTGAAGGATCGCCGCTGTCACACCGAGATATCTCAACCTGTGACGCACTAACAACCGCCACCAGGAAATCCAGTAATTACCTAATGACACCAGATATATCACTTGACACTCGCAGGTCAGCGGCAGATTTCTTTTGGCTGGAAAGATCTTCCTTGTTTAAATCCCACCAATTTGTGGGCAACGATCTTGGCCTGTTGAGACCAAACACAGTCTGACCCAAAATGAGCGACCGTGGCCGTTCCCATAGGGGCTATTACTCGCCCTCCCCTTACGATTACGACTACGTCTACGAGAAACGACCGCGCCACCATTCTCTTGGCCGACAAGCCCTCAACAAGCTGGAAGATGCCATTGGCACTCTCAGTCTTGATTCCCACCACCATGACAGACATGTCGATAACTCCCGAGCTCTAACACCTTATCATGGGGGCGGGCACTACCACCACCACCACCACCACCATGACTACCATCGACACCACTCCCGCGGGAGACTCCATCTCCATGATGATGATCATGATCGAGACTATTATGAGTACGAAGAACCTCGCCGCGCCCGTTCCCGCTCCCGTCATCGGCACAAGCACAGGGCATATCACAGTGCCTCCCCCACGCGTCGTCACTACCACAGCCGATCCCGCTCCCGATCCCACTCTCGCTGGGGCCGCGGAATCCAAGCAGCCGTCGACGCCGCAGCGATTGAAGCGTTTCGTCTCCGCAAAGAGCCCGGGAAATGGAAAGGCCCCAAGGGAGAACGGGTTGCGACAGCGGCGATCAGCGCGGGCGTGATTGGGGCGGCGACAGGCAAGGTGGAGGAAGGGAAGCAGAAGGGAGCGTTGGGGTCAGCTTTGGGAGGGTTGTTGGTGAATCGGTTGGTGAATGGGCCGAGGAGGGAGGTTCGGTGATTTTTCTTCTTCTCTTTCCGTCTGACTCTTTCTCCCTGTTTCTGTCTCTCTCCCCCTCTCTTTGCTCTGTTTCTTGTGCTCTCTCTCTCCCCCTTTCTCTCTGGGTCTCTAACTGTCAGTGTCAGGCTCTCTTGTTCTAGTCAGTTATTCACGAATGATATGACGGTGGTAATGATTCAAGTTTTTAAAGTTTTCATCAGCGGGTACTAGCATAGCGTTCACAACAAACAGACAGGCCCAAACTAGAATCCCCTTTCCAAATATTAAATTGTATTACTCCAAAAAAATTCCCCAAGAGAAGCCGTAACAACCCGCCATGCAGTACAAGTATGCAGTGGAGTCTAGATGTCTAGCATGCATAATCCCAGATAGATAGATACGCCAAATCTATGCCGTAACTATGCAACTACCTTCCTACCTACCTATGCAAGTGAACATGTCGTCTAGGTATCTTGGTCTGGTCTGGTCTGGTCTGGTCTGGTCTGGTCTGGTCTAGGTATAGGTATATCTACGTCGACTTGGTCTTGGTCTTTGGCTCTGGCAGCTTAAACTTTTCGCGAATCTCCTCCTCTGAAAACCGTCTCGTATGTCGCCGTAGCATCTCGGCCCGTTCGTCTAGCGTCATGTCGATTTGTTCACCCATGGGGACGAGACACTTGGCGAGATGGGCGTAGTCTTTCATGAGTAGTCGGACCGTGATCATTAGGTAGTCGATATTATGAAAGACGAGAGCCTTTTCGTTAGCATATGTCTCCTTTTGCTGCAGAAAAGAGACCGGGTGGTGTCGCCAGTGTCGGCGGGGGTTGAGATGATGTGACGTGTGATAGCCATCGTTGTAGCAGTACCGGTTGCTCTATTACGAAATTAGCATTCAACAATTAAGAAGTGGTTTTGAAACAGGAAGGAGAGAGGAGAGAAAAACGTACCGGAACGTCAATCAGCGTGATGCTTGACCGAAAATCCGAATCAGGCTCATCAGAATCAACAAACGCGTGCTGTCCCCAGTTTCCTACCATGAGGCCGAATCGGAGAAGTAGTAACGGGCAGAGAAACACAAAGGTGGTAGCCTGGCTGTTGAGGCGGTACAGGGTATAAAGAGTGGCGTAGTTGGAAAGCTCCCAAAAGGCCGTCTTCATGGCGTTGGTCGTGCGACCTTTACGCAAAAAGTACAGAGGAAGATCCAGCCAAATCAAAAAGTAGAAGCGCCCGACGTAGTGCAAAAAGTTGAAGAGGTCGTCTCGCTGGTAGCGGATTGTCGACGACAAATCCTCAGGTCCGTTGCCCTCAAGGTGGTGATGCTTGACATGGTGGTAGTAGTATGAATTCCATGTGTGTCCCATCAGGGGGTCGGTGATGTAGGGGAAATAAGAATCGATCAGACGGAGGATGGGCTTCTTGGCGAGGATCCCGTTCATGTGGATGTGCTGGTGCATCATCAGGGTGTATACGCCAAGATACCAGAACTGCATGGCAAAGTGGATCACGCCGTGGATGTAAGTGAAGCGGTAAAACAGCCATGCAGCGCTGGGAACTGAGGTGGTGAGGTAGAGGATGAGGTGCGTCAACATGACGACGTCGGTTTCATGCCGGACGATACCCCCCGCCCAGCGGATGTAGGGCTGGACGACATGGTTGAAAATGACGGCAGGTAGTCTGGCCTGAAGATCGGTGAGATCCAGTGTTGAGATGACCGTGGGCTGAAATTCCTGGCTTTGGGGGTCGTTGAGTGCCGTCAATCTGCGGATATCGGCGGCATCTCGTTCCGGCGAAATGCCGTGGCCTCTGATAGCTATTTCCCGTGTCAGTTTGTGTTTTGCCTCCAAAAATGCAGCGACATACATGTGTCCGGGTTGATGGTGATAGAATCGGTGCTGGAGTAGCCCTCATCAATTATGGTCTTGGCAGATTTTGAGCTTTGGTGCCGCTGAATATCATCGGCAAGGTTTTTCAAGAGGATGATATCTGAAACCGTGAGCTCACGGTCATAAAAGATGTCTCCCATGGCTGAGCGGGAGCAGCGCCGATTGAAGCCGAAATATCCGATGAGGGTGGGTAGCCTTGACAGCTGCTGCCACGAGTTTGGAGGACAAGAGAAAACTTGGAAAGAGATCGGAAATTTTAGCTAGTGGTTGACAATCAGGACCCCTGCTAAAGGGGGCGTGGTGGCACAGCGGGCTATCAGGCCACAAAGGGGCGGTGGACTGCTTGCTGTGTAGCTCCTAATTGGCGTGCAACCAATGAGATTAGTGAGTGACGGTCGGCAGTCCAGCCGATTTCATGGACGTGCGTGCAGAAAACCCTGCGGAAAACCCGCGGAAGCGCGTCGTTTCATCCCCGCAACCGCCAATTACCGATGAAACAAAGTTAAACTGCATCGGTGTGGTTGATGAGCCGTACATTCTTTTTTTTTTCGTTCTTGTTGCCGTTTCCGGTTTCTGCGTGTCAAACTCAATACGAAATCCGCTAAATCTCACTGTAAGATGCGGCTCCACCAGCCGAGATCCATCCCGTCTTGGCATCAAGCTTGTCTTTGTCAAGATTCAGTGACGCCTTATGTCAGATCCGGTTCTGCATAAGGTGTTACTGGGATACAGTGGAAGATTTCGGTGCTAATGTTGATGAATGTTCTGATAAATTGGGGCGTGATGCGTATCAGTTCGGATTTGCGCAAACAAATCTCACCACAGGAGCATTTCCGAAGAGTTTCAGGGATCCCCTGCACCAACCAGGCGCTAACCCGATGCATTTGGTTGAATTTTTCAGCGAGTGGCCACTTTCATTTCACCACGTCCGATGGGTTCGAGAGCGAAGACGCACGGTTTCAGCGTCCTGTGGGTCATGCGCACGAATTGGAAACAGTTCCAAGTTCTACGGTATCTGGATCAACCGCAAGTCCATACCTACGGGCGGTATCAAGCTCTAATTGCAATTGATAGAATGCCGATACAAATGCCGGAATGATTGACCCTACTGGGGGTAGGCCAGGGTAGTTTGAGTTTTGTCCCTCTGTATGGCAATCACTGCAAACTTCATACAAGCAATTCACTTGCGTTGATACAGAGATCAGTGGAACACAAGCTGGAGCCAACATCAGGCAAAGCCTGCAAAAGAAGCCGGTAAACAACATTGCTCTCGTTCCGAATTGTGTAGCGAGTGTCCAGTCCCACCCGCAGGTCCAACTTGGATCGGTTGTCACACGAAGCCCGCACAAAATCTGGTTTGAGTAAGATCAACAGCTCCAGCAAACGAAGCTGCAAACTCGTTTGTTCCCGGTCGTTCAGGCTGCAACTTGGGACCGGCTGAACCAATCTTGTCGGCACGCCGGCATAGCCACATGTGCGGTTTGTCATGTGCCCACTGACGAGCGCAACAGGAGGCACGCAAGAAACTCCGGAAAAGCAAGGATTCAAGTTGATTCAAAAGACCAACTTGGTGCGCTTGGCCCAAGACGGGGGATTTCCGGCGAGTTTGGGGGCAAACAGGATGTAAAATTGTGAATTGGGGAAGTGGCGACACCATGTCGTCATTCCATGCCCCGCCCATGTTTACCGTCTTCCAGATGCGGAGAACAAAAGCTTCTTGCCTTAACAGATCACCAGATCACCAGAGATCAGCAAAAGGGTCCAAAAACATGACGTCGCATGAGGTCATCCCTTATCTGGGTACTTACTTCGTACACGACCTGACCTATTTAAGTGCAGTTCTCGACAAATGCCAAGACATGTCAGAACCTTCAACCAAAACATTTCAGACTCGACCAACCAAAACAACATTTACATTGAAACATATCTACTTAAAAACAACATCATGTCTCAATACCCCAACGAACGCGGTCTCCGCGCCGGCGGCATGAATCCCGGCAGCGGCACCTTCGGAGAATCGCCCGCGTCCGGCCCGGCCCCTACTACCGCCGGACACCACAAGCATGACCTCCTTAACAAACTCGACCCCCGCGTCGACAGCACGCGAGACCGTCTCCCCATGGCTACGTCTTCGCACGGAAATAATGTCCCCGCGGGGACTTATGGTCCGCATTCTTCTCGGATTGCAAACGCGCTTGATCCCCGTGTTGATTCCGATGCGGATCATCGTGGTGCTGCTGCTCAGTCGGGGATGATGCACGGCGCTGCTGGGACCGGTGCTGGTGCACCAGAGGGGACATATGGCCCGCATCGCTCGCGGGTTGCCAATGCGCTAGATCCCCGAGTTGATTCCGATGCGGATCACCGTGCCGGATATGGAACTGGATACGGTGCGGGACATCTCCCCACGGGAGCGGCTGCCGCGGGTGCTGCTGCGCCGGGATATGGACCTGGTCCCGGGGCGGGCGCCGCAGCGGGGATGGGAGTTGGCACGGGAATTGGCATGGGGACAGGGGCGGGGACGACGGGGATTGGAAGACATCATCACCAAGAGCCGGTAGTGGGGTCAGCGCCGGGAGCGAGGATGGGCGGAACGGGAGCGGGTGTGGGTGTTAGTGGTACAGGAGCCGGACTGCCTGGACCGGCACCGAATACGGCAGGTCCACATCGGTCGGATTTGCTGAATAAGTTGGACCCGAGGGTGGATAGCAAGACAGGGGAGAGGAAGGATCAGCAGCCGTATCGGGAGGGTGCGTATACAGAGCGGAGGGGAATTTAGGGGAGCAGGATGTATGATACCATGATCTATGTTGGTTTTGGATGCGGGATTGTTTGGTACTGTTTTGCAGTTGAATTTGGCTTATAGTTGATATTTGATACCAGCTGTACGAAAATGAGATTTCTTTACACACAGCCATGCATCTGAACCAGAACTACACGGCTAGTGATGCCGTCGTCAATAAGGTCAATACAGTTCTATCATTTGTACTCTTTCCTCTACAAATGTTGCAACATAGTGACCATACTCGTTAACCACCATCCCTCTCTCCTTATGCCCAAGCTTGATATATACAGAGAATAGAAGTATGTGCAATAAACTTCGCTGCCGTGCCCTCCACTAACAAACCCGCCCCAGTCAAGTCAAGTCAAGTCAAGTCCGTCCCTAAGGCTTCTTGACCAACTTGATCAGGATACCCTCAGGCTTAACCTTGGCGGCTTTATACTCGGGTGTATTATAAACCGGATTCGCCGCATCGGTCTTGACGCCAATCATGCCTCCGGAGGTACCGCAGTCCGCGAGGGAGTTCTTCTTCATATCCGCCGTGCCATCAGGACCACCGCCATCAATAGCGTTGGCAATATCATTAAAGTGGATCGTCGAGTTGACGCGTCCGTTGTAATGCTTGGCCAGAACAAGCAGGTCGCCGCCGTTGGGGATCTCAATCAGCCATTCGGCACAACCAAAGTCCGGCGTGGGCATGTGGTACATGGCGGCCATGCCTTCATTCTCGCCCATGATGCGGAGAAAAGTAGTGGCGTATTCAATGTCGTCGGCGTTGAGCTTTTGGTCTTCGCCGCCGTCCCGGCCGAAGCATACTTTGGCGGCTGTCTCGCCGCATGCGCGGGGGGAGAGCTTGAGGGCGGAGGTGGTGGTGGTGGCGGTGAGAGCCGCGAGGTGGAGGAGGGTTTGGAAGTGCATCTTGAGATGTAATGAGTGGACTGACGTGAGCGAACGATGGACTGAATAAACTGAGTTTGATGTTGATGTTGATGCTGATGCTTTGAACATGCCACACCATCGAGACACTTTACGACATACTTATACCTAGATTTGATACCGCCTTATACATGTACCCAGTCACCATCTAGTCACCCTCCAACTAGCCCTACTCACATGCAGACAGTCCAGTCACACCCCGAATTCGCCAAAAACATTAAATGAACACCACACCTTGACAGTGCATGTAACTTCACCTCGCCCAAGGCTTCCATCCTATCCCAACCCATTCAATTCCACCAGTTCATCTATTCAGGGCTGCACCGTTCTCAACACGAACAACAAACCCATTTACCCCCACCCCGAAAAACTCTCCCCAGGCTGTGCTGCGCCGCATCTCATCCTTCCAGTACACTACACTACATTACCCACCTACCTACCCTATCTTGCCTTCCCGAGGGTAACGAGAAGCGACATCAGGATTTAGCCGTCCATGCATCGATCCCTTTTCCTGAATATTCCAAACTCGAGTGTAGCAATATGCTTCATGTTACGTGAGTGTGCCTAGTATAAACATCTTACCAAATCCTCGAGATTATCACCAATCAGCATGTGTCGCCTAGGCATTCGCTAAACACAGTTTGTTGCTAACCGCGTGGGAATGGGGCCTATGCAACGCCGAAATGAAGCGAGGCGTTTTGCCGACAAGGCCAACGTAATGCATCCGACCATGCATCACGAGCTTGTTGGGTGAGACGGCAGTCAACCCGGTTGCCGGAACGTGGCAGGCACGCCAGCTGCGAAAATGGGCCACGGATCCGCAAAACATGCAAGGCACATCAATGAGAAGCTTATTGTTTGCTATCTGTAGAAAAAGTCAACTACGAAGTGCCTAACCCAATCATCACATATCGTGTCGAGGTCGGCATCAAACCAAACGCCAACCAAGCACCAAACCCCGCGCACCCATGAATACCCTCGACGTGATATCTCGTTATTATACAGCCAAAGTATAACGAACGCTGCCCGCTAATACTCCTTGACGACGTCGTCCTTCCCTAGCTTGTATCTCCCACTGTGTGGTGTTCCGATGCGCCCAGAGCTGCGCCGCGCCGCAATCCCAAAGTCCCCGGCAATACTCTCTCTCGTCGGCTTCTTCAGACGCGCCCGGTCAACCATGTTGACCTCGTGCGGCAGCGCCACAATCACATTCTTGTCTGACCCAAACTTGAAGTCGTCCGCCTTGACGTCATCTGTGTAACGCTTGATCAGGTACGGCGCCTTGCGGCCATTGAGAACCTTCCTCAAACTCCACTCGATAATGTACGGGCCTGTCGCTGTGATGATGCTTGTCTCTTCACTTCCCGCACCCGTATTGAACTTGGCAGGCGTAAAGTTGACGCCCTTGCCAGTCTCGTACGCAAACTGGGCAACGTGCTCTGGTGTCAGCGCAAGACGACGCGGTTGAGGCTTGGAATCGGCTGCGAATGACTTCTCGAAACCGAGCTTGCCGGCGTTCTTGCCGTCCCTCTGCATTGCATCAACGAGCAAGAGGTACGTCTTGCATGTCGCAAGCACCCAGCGGCCATCCGCAGACACGTCGAGGCCGATGATGGCTTCTCCCAGCGCCGGGATGTGGGTCTTGGCGTTGATACCAAGACGATCAAACAGTCTGACATCGCCTTTGTTCGAGGCAACGGCGATGTAGCCCTTCTCTGTCGTCGCGAGCGCAGAAAAGTCGTTCTTGCTGGCATACTGCTTGAGCTGGGCGTCTACCAGCTTGTTACCGCCAAGACGAGGATCCACGCGGTAGAGTGCATTGTGGCTGACACCGAGGAAGGTGGGTTCGTGGGTCATCTGGGCAAACTTGTTCTCTGGAGCGAACGTGACCACGGGGATATCGTCATGGACCTTCCACTCGTCAACCACCTTGCCGTACTCCAGATCCATACGGAACAGCTTGTTCGGGTCGTCGTCCTTCTGGAGAATGAGGTTTCGATCCTCATTGTGGAGCATGACCTTTTTGGGAGAGAAGAGCTCGCCTTGGCTGTCTGCACCTTCGAGATGTTGGTGCTGAACTCGAGGTGGTTGTTGGGCGTGTGCTTGAACACGCCGATCTTGGAGCCGCGGACGACAAAAGACCGATCGTGCTTGTAGCCGACGGCCAGCTGCTTGTTGACATCCCCATCCTTGGGCTTGAAATCAACGTCATCCTCTTCCTCGTCGCTATCGTAGTGCTCACTGACTGCGCGATCATCTTCAACCTCTTCCTCCTCTTCTTCTTCTTCCTCCTCCTCTTCTCGCACATCGTCGAGTTGGTCGTTATCCTCCATGGTGAGATCGTTGAAGGCATCCGCGACGTAGTCACGCTCCTTCTCCTTGATCTTGGACCACTTTGTCTCGTTCAGCTGCTCCCAGAGGGCTTGCAGGAGACCCTCTTGGAAGCGCTCGAGTGTTGTCTGGTCCTTGAACCGGAGGAGCCACGAATAGGCGGATCCATCTTCGGCAAACTGATTAAAAATGAAAGATAAAAACTCAAAGTTGAAGACGGGGTTGATGTCGCCGACAACAGGAATGCCCAGCCACTCTCTATCCGAGCTGCCAATCTGCAGCCAGTATTGCCAATTGCCAACCTCTGTCACTGTCGCAGTGACCGACGCATCCTGCAGAACGAATGCGCCTGAGGGAAAGTCAAAAAAGTGGAGCTCCGCGACCTCGGCCGCGAGGACCTCCCGAGCCTCGGGCTGGGGGGTGGGCGTAGGTGGCTTGAGTGCACGACCTTTGCTCTTGACGGGTGTCGCATCCGGAGTGACAAACTTCTCGCGCTCGCGCTTGGCGCCCGAATTGGCCATTGGCTTGCCCAACATCATGGATTCGGACGACGCGATCGATCTCGATAATGTAGGGCTGTGAAGGGGGCTCGCTTGCGGAATCGGCTGGCTGACGAATTCGAACTGGCGGAAATCGTCGTCCGAGGCAGTCGTGTGAGGCTTTCGGTACTTGCGCTCGTACTGGCACTGCTTCGCGACCAACTCGAATTGGCTGACTTGCGCTGGTGTGACGCTGGGGTCGCAGACGAACTCGTAAACGTCGCCGGCGTCACCGCTAAGATCTCGCCAGGCCAAGACCCTCTCGCTGCCTTCTCGATTCTCGACCCGAAAATGGAGGGCCTCGTCCAGCAGAAATGTTTTCTCGTCAGCCGCGAGCGATTCAGCGTCGGCTTCAACGTCTTCCCCCTCTTCCTCTGCAAGTAATTCGGCTTCTCCCTCTTCGTAGACGCGTTGAACAACGAGTTGGTATTGGAAGTCTTGGGCAGTTCGTCGGATGCGGGCTGAGGAGTCCTTGAAAATGAGTTCAGAGTAGCCTTTGGGCGACAGAGGTCGGACGAGATAAAGTTGGCCCTGTGGCAGTTCAATCATCGACTCCTGATTGCTGGAGCCGAAGAGCAGTTTGCCCACTGTGTGTTTGTCAGCTGTGATTGCCAAAGCGAACAGATCAAGTGCCCGGGCGTTGCTGGGACGTCGGCGATGGCGTCGTGGAGGGGCAGGGGTCCAGGAGCGGGGCATCACTTACCATTCCTGAGCACAAACATTCTGACAGCCGCAGCGAGTTCTAGAGCGTGCAGTTGCGGCGGGGTTTGCGCTTGTTGGAAGCCGTGATGTGAGTTGGGGAGAGTGCACACTAAGTTGGGGAAAAAAAACTGGATACTTGTAAATTTTGGCAGAACGCGCCGTTCAGGGTCTGGCGTGTGTCGCTCGCCAGGAGGCGTGCAGGCAGAAGATCTTGGTCAAAGAACAGCCGGGACAAACTGCGTCATAACAAAAGCTGCTGCAAATGTCAACCAATGGTGGGGGACCGAGAGGGGAAACGTGGCGGTGCGAGCCAATCGCCACACCCGAACTCCAGCGGGCCGCTGGACCTGAGCGGCATCAGGCCTCCGCGCCATCATTTGAGTCACGCGGGTGCGACCCAGCCAAGCCCAGCATTGCACATCTGAGACCAGACACCAAAGCAATCTGCGTGCGAAGGATGTCTTTGAACCTGCATGGCTCAGCTGGGAAGGCACGAAGGGTATGAAGGAACTGGCCTTGGCGTTCGCATTCACGCTTGCATCAGACTGCAGACAAACCGTTAAAAGCCGGCATATAGTGCGACAACAATTCTGGCTAACACCTGGCTTACAACACCTGAAACTAAAGATCCCTGAATGCCGGCTCTGTTGGCCTTGTCTTTGGCACCTCAAGTTGCCTCCCCCTGTCGCACTCCACCATGTGACTCCCCTCCGTCGGCTCATGTTTACTAGGCATCCCAAGTATGTCGTCGGCAATCAGCCGTGCCACATTCTTGCCCATCAAAGCATTCGTCTCCATGCATGAGATGAAGCTGTCCATGCCAGACGTGTAGTAAAGCCCGGGCCCGATGATGGGGTCCTGGAACGTGACGCGAGGAAGGGCTTTGGGGTACGAGTGGAAAACGTGGGGATGATACCAAGAGATCGGGACGACTTTGGCTTCTTCGTTCACTCCGGTGATGTCGTCAGGCACTGGTACTCCAAAAAGGTTGCTGAGAGTGTGTTAGCGGGGACAGACAGTTGGACACGACACAAACCTCAGGAACTCAGCTGTAACCTTCTTCGGCGAGAAGATTTTGTAGAGATACTCCTCCTTCCTGGTCTTGGGGTTGAGGACCTTGCGCAGCGTGCTGATGCTGAAGAAACCCGCCTTGCCAGCCCCTGAGCTTGGCTCGTCATCTTTGCCCAGCGTCGTCAGAACCGTCCCAGGGACCTCCTTGTCCTCGGCTAGCCCGAAAAACGCTGGGCTATACCGGAATGGAGATGCGAAGATTGTGACATGGAGCTTCACGTAGGGGATTTCGTCGATTGGGTTTTGGAAGACGTCTTCAGCTGGCGTGATCTTGCTGAACTGGAACGGATTGGCCAGGACGACATCGGTAAATTCGATGGGATAATCGTGTTCAGACCCTTCTGTCCGAACAGTGTAGCGTGGGCGAGATTCGACTTTGCCATCCGCGAATCCGATCGCGGCTACCGAAGAGTTGAGAATGAGGCCGGCTCCAGACTTCTTGACCATCTCGTGGAAGATTCGCCAGTTGCCACCGACAACCGCCATTGCGCCCTCTGGGGCCATCGAGACCTGCCGTCGTCAGCGGGGTCAGCGGGGCTAGCGTTTAGAGACCGAGGTCATACCATGGTGTCCAGTCCGTGGATGTACGCAAGATTGGAGGCATAGTTGACCCTCGTGCTGGCTTGCACGATATCATGGGCATACAGATCCGCAACCTAGCGACAGTCAGCTGAAAACTCCCCAATATCTAGAGGGCCTACATTGTTGCTCTTCAACAGCTGCTCGCCAGTGACGCCTGTTATCTCGACAAGACCCAGCTCATAGGCTCGCTGGGTGAGAGACCTAAAAGGGAAGTTCGGTGGCTCATACAGCCGGAGGAACTTCTCGATGGTGGCTTCCATCAGCTTTTGGGTGCGTCTGGGCGCCAGGAAGCCATATTTCATGAAGACCTTGTAGGCATTCCACCAGAATGAGTGGCTTTCATTGATCTGGAACACAAACTCATCGCCGTCCCAGATGCCTAGCTCCGGGTCTGCGTTCAGATCAGGATCCCTCGGCTCGAGTCCAAACTCGGCGAGACTGTCGTAGAGAATGTGGTTCTTCTTGATAAAAATGCTAGCCCCGAGTTCTACTCGGTTCGAGACGTTCCCATACGGATCGATGGTGAGAGTGCGGCCGCCAATGCGGTCTGTCTTCTCGAAGACGGTAATGTTTACGGCGAGCCCAGCTTCTTCAGCAAAGCTTCGCAGGAAGTAGGCAGTTGATGATCCAGCAGCACCGGCACCTTGATCGGTCAGCGCAAGACTGTGACTGAAAGAAGCCGACTGAACCGACCTATGATGGCAACCTGACGGACAGACCGTGTGTCTCGATCGAGAATCCCCGCGGGAAGGAAAGCCGAAGCAGTCCCGATCAGAATGGCGACCGCGATTGAGCGGAGACTAAACATTGCCATGATGTGTGCGCGAGACAACTTCCTCACCATTCAAGCTCCCCAAAATTCATGCAAGACGATCTTCGAACGGCCCTCCATCCAAACAGCTGATATTTGCAACCCCTGGAGGAATGTTGTGCTGCTTACGAGTCCCGAATGGTGTCAGATGAGAGCCTGTTAAGAGATACTTATGTGCGCTGCACTACTCGGAGATAAATAAAGTACATTTTAACAAGAGTGTTGAGGAGGGGGATGGTCCAAGCTCCCCACCAACCATGCTCCCCTGTCGCTGCCTGCCGCCGCCAAATCGAACCCGACCGCAGATGCACGAAAAAAAGTTCCATAGCGACAGCTTCCCCTCCAACACCCCACCACCGCGACGCCCTCCAACCACACCTCGGCGACATTCAAGTTGAACTCGGCAACATGTCTGCGGCGCAACTTTTAAACCCTAAAGCCGAGTCCAGGGTATGCTGAACGGGCACGCCGTTACCTCAGTCGCTAACGGTTTGCAGCGGAGGGGCGAAGCTCTCAAGGTCAACATTAGTGCCGGTGAGGGTCTCCAAGATGTCCTCAAGTCCAATCTGGGTCCCCTGGGCACCATTAAGATGTAGGTCACTAATACCCCCGTACGATACTTCCTGCTAATCGGATGTAGGCTTGTCGACGGCGCTGGTCAGGTACGATGCCCCAGACAAAAGTCGATTCAGCACGACCCCCGATACTGACTCCGAGTTGAAATAGATCAAGTTGACAAAGGATGGAAACGTCTTGCTCCGCGAAATGCAAATACAAAACCCGACTGCCGTCATGATTGCGCGCGCTGCGACAGCCCAGGACGATATCTGCGGCGACGGGACAACGTCTGTGGTTCTGCTGGTGGGCGAGCTGCTGAAGCAGGCAGACCGGTATATCTCGGAAGGTTTGCACCCCCGCATTATCACGGATGGTTTCGAGATTGCGAAGAACGAGGCTCTCAAGGTAGGATCCCCCGGTGCCCCCGCTAGCACGTCTGACAACCGTGCAGTTCCTCGACACCTTCAAGCAGCCGAGAGAGGTGGACCGCGAACTCCTCCTTTCCGTCGCCCGAACCTCCCTCGCTACCAAGTTGAGCGCCGGCCTGGCCCAAACCCTGACTCCCGATATTGTCGATGCCGTCCTTGCGATTTACCAGCCGGGCTCGAAGCCTGATCTACACATGGTGGAAATCATGAAGATGCAGCACCGTACAGCCTCAGACACCCAACTAATCCGCGGCCTCGCCCTCGACCACGGCGCGAGACACCCGGACATGCCCAAGCGCGTTGAGAACGCTTACATCCTCACACTCAATGTAAGCCTCGAATACGAGAAATCCGAAATCAATTAAGCTTCTTCTACTCGAGCGCCGAACAGCGGGACAAGCTTGTCGAGAGTGAGCGTCGTTTTGTGGACCACAAGCTGAAGAAGATCGTCGAGCTGAAGAAGCAGCTCTGCGGAAATGACGGAAAGAAAAACTTTGTTATTATTAACCAGAAAGGCATCGATCCTTTGTCACTCGATGTACTAGCAAAGAATGGCATCCTCGCGCTCCGGAGAGCCAAGAGAAGGAACATGGAGAGACTGCAGCTCATTTGCGGTGGCATTGCGCAGAACAGCGTTGATGACCTCACACCCGATGTTCTCGGCTGGGCAGGCCTGGTTTACGAGCAGCAGTTGGGCGAGGAGAAGTACACCTTCATCGAGGATGTCAAGGACCCCAAGTCGGTAACCCTACTGATCAAGGGACCCAACCAGCATACCATTGCTCAGGTGTCGGATGCGGTCCGTGATGGCCTTCGCAGTGTCTACAACATGATTGTTGACAAGAGCGTGGTTCCCGGCGCTGGCGCTTTCCAGGTCGCTTGCGCGGCCCATCTGAAGAGCGATAAGTTTGCGAAGACGGTCAAGGGCAAGGCGAAGTGGGGAGTTGAGGCGTTTGCTGATGCCCTTTTGATCATCCCCAAGACGCTGGCAGCAAACGCCGGCCTCGATATTCAGGATGCCCGTAAGTGCCCTTCCTGAATCGTGCCCGATAGCTACTAACAATTTGCAGTGGCTGCCCTTCAGGACGAACTCGCAGACGGCAACAACTTTGGCCTCGACCTGACAACGGGCCAGCCAGTGGATCCCACACTGGTCGGGGTTTACGACTCATTCCGGGTCTTGAGAAACTGCATTGCCTCGAGCACAGGCATCGCTTCAAATCTTTTGCTTTGCGATGAATTGTTGAAGGCAAGACAGATGGGACGGCAAGGCGGGCCGGGCCCTGGCATGGACGGCCCCGAGGAGTGATAGCTCGTCAGTCTGTAAGATACCAGATAGACAAAATACGGCTTGCATGTTCAGTCCCGTGGTGTGATCCTGCGTGTAAGCCCGTTGAGGGCATTTTGTGGTGTAAGCTTCTTCAGGGCAACTTGTGATGTAAGCCTCTTCAAGGCGGGAAGCTTATCACCCCGCCGTTGGTGATAGTGGGGCGAAGATTTACCCCGCCAAAATTTTGATTCCCAGTTTGGATTGCGACAGTAGCAACAACCCAGCTCGTACCAGCCAAGATGGGTGGCTACGAGAGTGATTCCTCCGGTGGTGAGGGCGATGACTTTACCGAAACCAATGTTCTCCTCGGTTACGCCTCTGGGGATGCGAACGGTGAGGAGATCAGTCGTCTTGGAGGGGTTCCGGTATGTTTGTGAATAGCCTCTGTTATGCCGAAGCTGACCTGTCTAGGACTGGCTGGACATCTCGAAACCGCCCTCGGCCGCCCTAGCAAGATGCAAAGTCTGCAATGACATGCAAGTCCTACTCCTCCAGCTCAACGCCGAGCTCCCCGACCGTTTTCCTGGCCACGAGCGTAGACTGTACGTCTTTGCCTGCAAGAAGAAGAGCTGTCGTCGCAAGGAGGGGAGCATACGCGCGCTCAGAGGTTTACGAGTCTCGGCTGATGCCCCCGCCGTCGCGAACAAGGAACAAAAGTCGGCAAAGGAGGCAGCTCCCGCACCACCCAAGGCTTCGTCTCAAGGCATTGGGGAAGCGCTCTTCGGCGTTAAGCCTGCTGCTCCGGCTGCTGCACAACGAGCAAACCCATTCGCCTCGCCGTCAGGGCAACCTACTGGCGCAGTTAACCCCTTTGCGCCCAAAGGGTCAGCTACTTCATCCAATCCTTTTGCGAAACCGGCATCTCCTCCCGAGACGAAAGTGGCTGAAATATCTGAACCTGAGCCTACCCCAGCGAAGCAGGAGAAGGAAGTCAGTGCTAACACCGCCGCTGCTACCCTACCCAAAACCTTTGCCGAAACTCTCTCCCTCAACAACCCTCAGCAGACCTACGGTCCACCCCCGCCCCCAGAGCCTTGGCCGGAAGAGTCTGCCATGCCGGAACCCTACCCCGTCCGCTGGCTCTCTGACGCAGAGTACGAGACGCTTGACCCCACCCCGCTTCCACGTGTTGCTACGACTGGGTCCATGGATATTGACTCTGGCGATGCGGGCGGCAGCGGCGGTGGTAAGGAGGACAAGGAGGTGTTCGAGAGTAGCATGGACGCGACGTTCCAAAAGTTTGCGGACCGCGTGGGGCAGAACCCGGACCAGTGTATCCGATACGAGTTTGCCGGACAGCCACTGCTGTATTCCAAGGGTGATGCGGTTGGGAAGCTGCTCCATGAGAAAGAGGGGACAACGAAGGTTACGGCAGCGAAGGGGATCCCACGCTGTGGCAACTGCGGTGCCGGGAGGGTGTTTGAGGTGCAACTTACACCGCATGCCATTGAGGAGTTGGAAATCGATGAAGATGGCCTGGATGGGATGGACTGGGGAACCGTCATCGTTGGTGTGTGTGAGAGAGACTGCCAGGAGCGGGGAGTGGTCGCTGGAGAGGCTTGTTACGTTGAGGAGTGGACAGGTGTGCAGTGGGAAGAGTTGACAGCAAAACGGTAGACGAGCGATAGAAAGATACCATCATTCATCGTATCATTGGCGTCTTTGTGAGCATAAGCTATGGTCTATAGCATACGGATAGTCCCACTATGCCTTAGAGACACCCTTACACCCCACCCGCCATGAGAAACCCCAAACGCCAGAGCTTTTTTAGCCAGCCGCCAGATGCAGGAAATTAGCACGTCTATCCTACGCATTCTCCTCCCAACTCCTTTTGATGACGCGAGAGAACATGTCAATGTTGACATCTTCCCTGATCTCTGTCTTCTTGGCCTCGTTCTCGGAGTTCTTGGGAATCTGCACCATGCCGCCCTCAGCCACCTTCCACCCGCACGTCTCAATGACAAACTTCTTGACCTCCTCCTCGTCATCCAACCCCAGCCAGTTCTCTAGCACGCCAACGTGGATCTCACGGTACGCATGGCTGATCTGCTGGGCGATGCGGACACGTATCAACTCCTCAAACCCGGCAATATCAGTTGTCAGGTCGGCGTAGATATCGTCGCTCTCAAATGTGGCCCAGAACCTCGCATATTGTGCACCCTCCAGTTGCAAGTTCAGCTTACGCAGGTTGTCAACCGCCTCAGCGAGCTCCGACCCATGCTTTGGAGGAGGGTTGGTCTGCGAGGGGGAGAGGAGGTGCAGCGCGAGATCGAACTGCGGCGAGGGGAACTGGGTCATGGCCTTGACGAGGATGTTGGTGACAACCTCCTCCTTGATGCGGTCGGGGTTAAGCTGGTATCTTTGGTTTTCGCGACGAGTTAGTCAAGTTTCCAGCGCCGGGCGGGGTTTGGCTAGGGCTTCAAGAGAGGGATTGGACAAAGGCCTTTCAGGTAAATAGTTCAAGGGTTTTGATTTCATCTTGTAATCAAAATAATAGGAAACGTTTACAATGCTCATCATGGTGGCCATGCAGGGCGAGGAGGAGGGAGGGGGGTCCGACTCACAATTTGAGCAACGCCCGGTTGGCATTGCAATCACACGACTTGGTCTCACATTGCTGCGATAGGTACGCCTCGAGAACCGTCGCCGCCTCTGGGTTGTACCGCTCTAGGCCGTTGATTATGTTGCGGATCTCCGCTGGCCGGTCTGAGGGGTCTTCACCGTTCATGATGGGCGATGTGAAGATTTGGGAAAAGCGAGAAGAAAAATGGGCGGTTGGCACCTCCGAAATCGAGATGGTGGGGCGGGGCGGATTTGCAGTTTTCGCGGTTGTGTGAGGCGCTAGTGACAGAATAGGACTAGCGTAGGCAGGGGCGGTCCTCGCGCGGCGTCGGTGGCTTGACGGGCTCGGTCAGGTGCTTCCGTGTGAGATCGCGGACCCCGGAACACGACGCGGCGATCGGACGTCATCGACTTGGTTCATGGAGACAGGACGGCGGTTCATTCAGGGAAGAGTGCGACCGATTATTACGGCCATGTATCTTGAGGGTCCTGACGCACCGAACTGAGACTGACGCCTCCAGTGTCGTGCGCATTTTGACTTTCGCCAGCAACTATGGCGAGCCCTGCCAAGAAACGAAAGCTCAACGCCGATGCAAAGCAACCCTCGGCTCCTGCGAGGGGGCTGGAGTACTTTTTTGCCAAGCAGAGGGAGAAGGCATCGTCAGGGCCGCCGCCCAAGCCTGATGGTGTTCAAGAGGCAGGAGACGGCCATCTCACGGACGAGGAGCTT
>Ga0247763_1000563_pt1 | contig 22140 bp, 24 predicted proteins | sample UWRJL141409B4_FD_179926 | JGI IMG/M metagenome (GOLD analysis project Ga0247763, IMG submission 179926) | Plant litter microbial communities from Arlington Agricultural Research Station in Wisconsin, United States - UWRJ-L141-409B-4 | ecosystem: Environmental > Terrestrial > Plant litter >...
AAGGATCTATGCAAGCCGCAAATTCGCGGTTGGATCGCGTGTCAGAAGTCCACTCAGCTTGCGAACTCCAAACCCCTGTCCATGAGCTTATGTAATAGGTGCACCCCGTCTGTGTCTGAAAAAAAAAAGGGTGTTGAAACATAGTTTTCTGTTGTTGGAATCAAGTGTCTCTCTTGCCAGCCGTGAAAGAAATGCTGTTCAAGATCCCATCAGGGAGCTAGCCACAAACCATAAAGTACAACGATCATACGTAGTCAGAAACCTACTACTTTTGCTTGCCTTCACTGACCGCTGAGGCAAACCCACCACCCCAGTCCAGAGCTCCACTAAATCTTTTGAAACATCTTTTGCTGCCCCTCACCTCCAATCTGACATTCACCAACCCTCTCTCCCTTTGCATGTTCCGACCACTCCTCAGTAAGATGGCCGAGAGCGCAGCGAAACGTCTCAAAACCGAGGCCGGCGGCATCGCCATTGGCACCCATAATGGGCACTTCCATGCCGATGAGGCGCTCGCCGTGTACCTCCTCCGCACGCACATTCCAACCTACTCAGGGGCACGATTAGTGCGAACCCGCGACCCTTTGCTCCTCGCCGAATGTCACACAGTCGTTGACGTCGGCGGCGTATACGACGCACAGCGCAACCTCTTCGACCACCACCAGCGTGAATTCACCACCACTTTCCCCGGGCGCCCCACCAAGCTCAGCAGCGCCGGGTTGGTGTACCTGCACTTTGGTAAACAGATCGTTGCTCGCCGCCTCTCGGCACCCGAGGATAGCGAACAAGTGGGCTTAATCTGGAACAAAATTTATGAGAGTTTCGTGGAGGCACTAGATGCACATGACAACGGCATTAGCGTGTACGACGCCGCGGGGCTCGCGGCCGCGGGGCTCGAGAAGCGCTTCTCCAACGGGGGATTCACTCTCGGCGCCATGGTCGGGCGGCTGAATCCCAACTGGAACGATTCTATTCCTGAAGAGCCAGCAGCGGCGCAGGAGGCTGAAGATAAACGGTTCGAGGTGGCGAGCCAGCGGATTGGCGAGGAGTTTGACCGGGACCTGGAGTACTACACGATGTCATGGCTTCCGGCGCGGGAGGTGGTTTCGGAGGCGTTCGCAGCGCGAGACGAGCACGACAGCGAGGGCCGCATCCTGGTCTTCAAGGGGCAGTCGGTACCATGGAAGGACCACCTATATACGCTGGAGGGACAAAAGGGGGAAAGCGGGAAGGTGCTGTATGTGCTGTATCCTGAGAAGCCTACACCGGATGCGAAGTGGAGAGTTCAGTGCGTGCCGGTCTCCAAGGATTCGTTCCAGAGCCGAAAACCCCTCCCCGAGGCGTGGAGAGGATTCCGCGACGAGGAGCTTGACGGGATATCAGGCATCGAGGGCAGTGTGTTTGTGCATTCTTCTGGCTTCATTGGAGGCAACAAGACATTTGCCGGTGCTCTCGCGATGGCGAAGAAGGCGCTTGAATTCTAAGGTGATCACACTTCCAGTTTGGAGTGGCGCACTCGCAAGCTATAGCCAGTGACCTCGTTCACTGACTTTAGATTGGGAGGTACTCCTACAGAGATCACACTCTAAGCCAACGATCAAAAGTTCCTTTTTTTCTCTCAGAAGAACAACGCTTGCTTCCTGTAGCGTAACTTGCCCCAAACGGCATTAACAGCGAGCCCCAAGCCTGAAAGTATATCATTTTGAGTATCTGCACAATCTCGGTGCCACCACATTGCTTACTCCTCGCCTCAAAATCGCAACCCAGCTTGATAAAAACAACAGCGAACCGAAGAAGAATAAGAAAATAGCGAGTGACACGGCTTGGTCAAGCTCGAAGAGGATCCCAGGCAACAACTGTTGGCAACCGGCAGTCCCAGCTGCTCACCTTTGTTGTCATCATCATGAAATAGCAGGAAAACCAACGCCGCAATTCGTGATCTCATGAATCCCTGGTCGAGGGTAGCTCGTCGCCGCCAAGTTACCGGCGAATGGGAAGGCTCTCTTCCTTGCTAGGGGCCTGCGCACCTGTGGTGGCTTTGTCGGACTCCTGTTTCTGCTGGCCCTCTGGGGCGCCCTCGAGGTCCTCGGCTGAGGTCTCACGGTTCAGGAAGCTGCTCTCCTTGACAGGGCTGCCGGCCTGGAGACTGCTGTGATGTTGCTGCGGGTGAAGCAGGCCATTGAAGCCGTTGGTACCGCTGATCGGGCTCGACAAATGGGGGATGTTCTCAGGGACGGGGTGCTGGCTTCCGACGGAGCCGGTGTCGACACTATCACCCTTTCCGGCCTTGCTCATGGCATAGTCGCCGCTATCAAAATACTTGCGCTCCTTAAGATGCTTCGCGAAGTGGTCGCTGCGACTAGGCAGCTTGCCGTACAGGCGGAAAAGCCGCTGCTCCTCGGGCGACAGTGACTGCGGGGGTGAAACGATTAGCCTTATCGTCTCGGTAGATATACACACGGGGCTTTGACAAAATTCAATCATGTATGAAGATAACTCTTCTGGGTAGCTATTTTCAGTTTTCCAGGAACCGTCGTTCAGATGTCTTAAGGCGTGATGGTAGATTGCCTCACCTTAACGTCCACCTTCTTGGCCTGATGAGGGTTCATCCTGATGGCTGGCTCGGCGCGGGGTACTGCGAGGATGGTCTTCTTCTTCGTCGTCGGTCGGCTTGCGATCAATCGAGTTGTTGGTGGTCCTTCTGGGAGATGTGCACGGAGAATAGAAAGAGATCGAGACGGATGTCACGATGGGTCAATCGGGCAGTATAGAGACGTGCTTTGCTTTAGGCGAGCGAGGGGCAAGTTGACCTTGAGGGGTGAGGTTGTCGAGTGGGGCCGCAGGCAAGTTAGGTATGGTGCAAAGAAGTAAAGTGTGCGCCCGGCTGGTCAGCTGTCAACCACCAGAATACCAATCCGTAAGACGTGCTTTCCGTGCTTTTGGACTGCTAGATTTGCCAGTGATAGCTGTAATTTTGAGGAGTTGATGGAGAGCTTTCTGTTTCTAGAATAATTTGGGGAGATACCTAAGAGCCCCCCTGGTATACTATTTATTTTTCTAAATGTTTTCGTCCTGCTGTCCAGTGTTACTGGGGTGGCCTCTTGCACCGCAGTTAACGGGATTGCCAGGCGACCAAATTCATGCGGTTGTCAGGCACACCCCTGCCGGCTTCGTCACTGTTGGGCCTCGTGGGCGTTGTTGACCCCACTGCGTCATGCCCAGTCCCCGCCAAGTCAGCCGTGCCGGCCTACAGCGATCAGTCGCTGGCAGCTGCAGTTGCATGACCAGGGGTCTTCTTAATAGCCGGTGATATCCATCGTTGCTGGGGTTTAGATCAGCTAACGTTACTGTCATCACCAAAACACTGCACATTAGCACGATTGGGCCTTGTTAAAAAGTAGTCCAACCCGGTTAACGGCATCTTGCATTCCGACATGAGTCACATGTTCTGTCGAGATGTTTCACAAACGGCAGCGATGCTTTCTGTCCCGGATATCCGCATGTAGCGCTTGGAAGGAGACCTAAACCTGCCAATAGCATGGATTTAGATTGTTAGCAGAGAACATTGTGCTGCTGGTTTGGCATTTGGCTTTGGCATGCAATTTCTAGGACATGGGCTCGTCCAAGATGGGAATTTTGGCCTTTGTATATCTCCTGTAAACAGAACGCTCTCGAAATAATAACAGCCATGTCCCAAGTTTTGTTTTGTACACCTTCATTGGCGTCGGCTGTTCTGTTCTGCGGCGACATTCTCATGAAAGAGCAAGGTCACAGGTTAACAGTGTTTCAGTGGCTCGACTGCATGAGAGGCTATACCTCTCAGATCTCTCAGAATACACTACACATCAATTGTTCTAAAACTGGGCCGTATGTTGGACCGTACGGGAATAACTCGGAGTGCTCGTCTTTAACTCCAGACCTCCACAGACCAGTCAGTATCACGAGCCTGGCCGACGAAGACACATGAAAGACAACTCAAGCCAGTACGCACACGATGCGATATCTTCGCTATTCGTTAACTCTCTCGCCAACTAGCTAAATGATTCAGGAGAAAATCCAGCGCGAGCCCAAGAAAAAAGACGCAGAACGACAATGCAAACCCTCATCCTGTTCCATGTCGCGAAAGATGCCCATAACTCCGTGACTCAAGATACCATCGCAAATGCAAATACAGAATTAATCAGCACCACAGTTGGTAAAATGTATGACCCTATGACATGAACGCCCTCCCCACCTTCTCACTCTTCATCGTTCCGCTGTTTCTGGGCAACGCCAACAGCGCAAACAACCCACCCTGCACTGGTCTCGCCACAAATGTCGGGCCGCCCTCCGGAAATCCCCCCGTCTGCGCGTCAAACAGGTCAGTCATGGCGCGGTTCGAAGAGGTATTCTCCACCCAGCGGGCAAGTTTGGAGATGAACATGTCGCGCGTGGAGGTCGAGGCGACGGCAGCGGCGAACATGGCCCAGTCGGACTTGGTCCAGGTGTGGCGGGTGTCCAAGGGAACGGCGTACTCCAGGGCGACGGTGGGGTAGAAGGTGGATTGCATGTCGAAGATGGATTGGTCGATGAAGTTCAGGCTGAGTAGCTTGTCCGCATAGATGTTGTAGAGAATGCCTGGAGGTGGAATTAACATATGGGGTGGGGGGACTGGTAGAAAGAAGGAAAGAAAGAGGTAGTTACCGTGGCTGTTCTTGTCTCCATAGCTGAGCGTGGTATGAGGAGGCTTTGCCTCCTTGTTGATGGCAAAGTCCTTCCACCTCTCGAGATACTCCACTGCATGCTTGTTCCAGGGATCTTCATGCTTGGTCATCTGGGCGATCTTGGACATGGCCTTGAGGCCGATGATGCCCTTGATGGCCAGGTTCGTCTGGTTCCTGCACAAGGGGTCAGCCATCCACAAACTCTATCGAGCCAGGCAGTGTTGCCAGGGATACATACGATAAAGGCCCAGCAAAATCATCAGTGCTGAGCTGGTGAGCCGGAATCAGCGAGTCGTTGACCAGGAACTCCGCCCACTGCGACAGCTTGGCGTAATGGGCGTTAAGATATTCGAGGTCACCGGTTCGCTGAGCGTAAGCAAGCGTCATGATGATCATGTTTCCGCACTCCTCCAGGGGCATTGGCTCGTCGTTACCGGCCGGATAGCCCTTGGCGACAGGGAAAGTGCCCAGATCGTGCTCGGCGTAGGCATTTGGGTACGCCCCGCTCTCTTGGTTCTCATACAGGGGATCGAGCAGATAGCGACCAAGCATAGGGTTGAGATAGATGAATATCGGGAACGCGGGGAAGATGACATCGACAGTCTGGATATCGCTGTTGGAGCTGATTTCTTTCAAAAAAATGTAGGGCTTCGATGCCGTTCCAGCGTATTGGAGGGCACCAAAAGTCTGCCGAACAGCAAGCGTGGTGATAGTGGCGTAGTCCTGTCCAGCGGCATCCACCGAGTCATTTTGGATCTTTGCATCGAGTGCGTTCGAAGACAGGAGTGCATTCTGATAGTCGTAGTAAAACGCCCTCACGGCATTAGTGTCACTCTTGTAGTACGATGACCAGAGGCCCGGCACCGGGGCCAGGGTACCACTGTGACCAGCAAAGTTGATGACCTGGTCCTGGACAAGACCCAAGGTGAAGAGGCATTCTTGGCTGGTGGACTTGACATCCCCAAGGTTATGAGAGAATGCAAAAACAGGCCTAACAACAATCTCAATATTAGTCTGGGGGCCATCACAGCTGTGAAATCTTACATACCACCTGTCGCTGACGGCGCGGAAGTTGGTATCTTGGGTGTTTGCGAGAGACCCCTTGGACGCGAATTGACCTCTCACTACAATGTCCTGGCCAGTCTGCAAGGTCACACCCGAGGAGTTGCCGGTTGCCAGATACCAGTTGCCCCAGCTCGCAATCTCGCCAGCCTCGGCAAATTCTTGCTGATCCTCGCGGAAGAAAGTGTGGAAAACCATACCCTGGCTCGAAGTCGCTCCAGGAGGAGCGTCCGTAGTCCCTGATGACCATTTGATGACCTTGGAGTGATCGCCGCTGGCCCATTCTGACCAATTCGTTAGTCTTTGTTGTCGAAAGAATAGGCGAACGGATCTAGAGATATCTCACCTCCAGAAACATCCATATACACTTGAACGTTATGTGAGGCCCCATCCGCAGACAGAGCCTTGATAGAGATGTAGGAAAATTGCTGCGACTGGCGACCAAGATCATCCGGGTAGACAGGCGACAAGAAGGTAACCTCCAGGTTGACCTTGCCATCAACATCGAAGTGAAAAGTGCTCCGCGTCGAAGTGTACTCCAACGAGACCTGGTTTACCAACGGGAGCCTGCTGTCGCCCATCCAGTTATAGGCCTTCCCGTCGACCATCACCAGACCTTGCCAGCCCTGAATTGAGCCGCTATTTATTGTTAGCTGCATGAGATAAACATAAGAGGGCGGTGTGCTAACGTCCAAAATTTGGGCCAGTAGCCGGGCAGTTTGCATCCCGAGTCGCCTTGCAGCCAGGCATTTAGGTACGGTGACCTCACAGCCAGTGGAACGGCAGGGGGTTTCGCCGGAGTGAACTTGGAGGCGGCAACAACAACAGTGCCACCAAGGGCAGCCATGGCTGCCGTTGCTTTGAGAAACCACATTAATACAGGCTTGGAAATAGAACGTGAGTACTGAAAGGAAACTCCAAGAGAAAAAGCGGGAGTGACAGTGAGGTCAGAGTTGGGTTAGAGAACGAGAAAGAAAGCGCGTGGTTTTAAAGGAGCGAACAAGGCCCGGAGCCCGCGTCACAAGAACACTAGGGGAGCAGGAGGACACAACAGAGATGGGATGACCTGCCCCGAGATCTTATACAAGAAGTGAATGAAAAGAAAATCGGAAGAGAAAGCTTGTCTTTTACACCCATGGCAGAAGTTTCTGTAGGGTTGCGTGAGCCAAGATGCTGATACGCGCAGGTGGGCTGGGCGTGACATTCACCGCGGTGCTACCGTAGGGTAAGTTACCACGCTCTCAATCCGTGTGTCCACCGGCAAGGTTCACAACGTTAACATGTGGAATACGTCCGCAAGGGCCTCGGACTAAACGCCTACCAAGGAAGCCAGAGCAAGGCCGGAAAAAAAGTAGATGAGGGGAGCGGCGGCCGAGCGGCCTGAGTAATACTCGATCATGTCGGCGGTCAATAAAATTATGTGCTGGCGGGGCTTGTGAGGCACGACCAGCGTCACGACAGATGTATCCAGTCATGACGAGATTCTGCGGTCGGACTAGTCGAGGGGAGAGGACCGAGACAGAGCCACTTGGCCTGTCAGAGCGGAAACATGAGAAAGGAAACGCGCCCTTTCATGCGCTGAACAATTGCCAGGGCCAGCCTTGTCCTGTCAATATCTTCAGTCTTCTCCCCTGCGCATGTTAGTGGAATACTCATCAAGGAGAACCACCGGTACCAAGAGTGAACCGTGAGACACTCGCCCCCGTAGAGACCACGCTTTAATTGGCGTGGACTGATATTGCGGTGTGATTATCGCGGCGGGAGAGAGCAGTTACTAAGTGAAATTGAGGCCTTGGTCCCCTGAGGCGTAGACATACCCGGGAAGCAGCGATGATACAAGCGAGGGCGGCCAGGGCTGGGTGGCGCATGAGACCAGACGAGGCAGAGTGTGACGATGAAGAAAGGGGGCCATCATGACCGGGCCGACTGAGAAGGAGATACAGCAGCACGCACCGCGGTCCATAAGACACGTATTTTTCGGAGGCAATCTCGGAGCTGCTTGCCTTGCCAGTTTGGGCAGGAAGCATGGAGGAGTTTTGGTTGGACAAATGGGATAATGAACAAATAAAGTTCTAGGGTGGAGCGGGCAGGGACGCAAGGGGTTTCACCAACGGCCTGCGAGGATGGCGGGTCCCGTCGATGGAACACTTGACAAAGCCTTAGGGCGGTACTTTCGATACGCATGTCTTCCACATCTATCCAACAAAGCAGACGGGATTCTTCCTGCCAACTTCGCGCGCCGAATATCAAATTCTCTAGCCGTCTTATTTCTTCGAATATGTCTGCCCAGAACCTAATTCCGCCTGCAGATTCGAGCTCTTCGAACCTGATGGAGGTCGCGTGTTAACAGTTTTTCAGGGTGTGGCTTGCACCCCAGCGTGCCAAGCATTTATACTAACGTAGGATTAGGGAAGGCGCCGTAGATCCCGCTAGGCGGATGAGCTTGGTCAAGCCTCCAAGCCGAGTTCTGTGCCTGTCTCACATCATCAGGCACGCGACAAACTGCCGTGATTCTCTTGAGGTATCGGCAGTCTGCTAGATGGGACCGCATGCTGATATTCTCGAGCACCGCCTGCCAAGACGGTTAGTCGCGTTATCCCTCAGGTCACAGCGTGGGTTTTTCTTTGGAGGCCATCGCTGCTGTTCCAGGCACCTGCCACAGCACAGATCCAGTGGTCACTGGACCCAACCACCGTGTCACTTCTTCCATCCCCGAGTTCGGATTTGAGGGCCAGTGACCTGGTAGGCTGACAACATCACTACAACCATCGGAAGCTCCCCAGTTAATAACCACAATCGGGTGCAAACGACAACAGGGACCTTCAGGATGTGGCGCGGCCAATTAGGCAGTGCATTCGAATATTTGTTAGATATGTTTATAGAAACCTTGGACTTCATTTTCGTAATCCTCTTTGAGACTCCGCCTCCGGCTTCTGTCGGAAAGCATTCCCGGCCGCAACAGTTTCGCCATGCCCGGAATGCATATCACATCTCTGAGACCTGTCTTCTCACAGCCAGCTACGGCATGCGGCGCGCTGCGTGCAGCCCAGGGTGCTTTTCCTGTCCCACCCCCTCCCTCCTAACCACATGTTTGGTAATACGGTCACGGGATCCCACTGGTCGCATTGCATTTTGCCTGTCTCATGGGTGAAATGTAGACAGACCGAGAGCCAGCTGCTGCACTTCTCTTCCACAGCGTATCTGTTGTAGCACTTGTACAACCCAGGCAGACCCAGTGCGGAGGTCAACTGCGGGAGAACCGATCTGCAGCATCGCGGCTCGAGCCGGTAAACTGTAACCATCACATACGTTTCTCTAACTGTTTTGCCGACTGGCTCGGCCTTTGCGCGTCACAACAGCGGGTGCATCGACGAGCCGAGGACCGAGGATAGCAACCGCGACCAAGTATATGCTAGATCACTAGAGGAGGCGAGTGAACGGTGCACAGGGTCGTCACGACACTATTGTACGACGGCCGGGCATTAAACGGCAACCGCAGAGGTTGCCACTGAGCCTGGTCAGCGTTGCTCGCGTGACCCCATGTTGGTGCGACTCATACTCAGAGAAGAATCTCCCCTCTGTGTCCCAAGAAGTGAAGTGGCCAGGCGCGAGGAGGCAACCCTACCTCACGTCGGGGTATCAAGGAACTTCAGAGGCCCTCCTTCGCAAGCATGTCCGCAATATCCAGGTAAAAGGCGATGGCGTTAAATCTAACAATGCACACATAGGTTAGGAGCCGCGGTAGCGTCGAGGAGATGGAGGATGAACTGACGACTGCTTCTTGCCAAGCCATTTCCTTACGACGTATCGCAGCCTGTTTGTCCAGTTGATGAGATCAAGATGGTTGACTCCCGACAGTGTCCCCTTGTACGCGCCCTGAACAGCCACATGTGTCAGTAAGGCAACGCCATTTGGCCGAAACTGTGGGCACGTACCCATTGACTACTCTCGACGCTGACGAGGCCATCATTCGCGCCCTCTAGTTCATTTAACAGCCGAAACGACACGCGGAAAGGGCTCAATAGAGGAGGTTTATGAACGAGCATGGCCCCATATGAGAAGTATCGCACGAGGGGGTCATCGGGGGTTTGGGGGTTGAAATGCTCCATCATGTACTTGCGTGTGAGTTGTTCGAAGGCGTCGTAATCCCATCCTGTCGCTCGATTCCACATCGCATAGAGACGATGCAGATTCTGTGGGCCAATTTGGTCGATAAGGTAGTCGGCCACCGCGCTGCCGTGGTGAGGAGTGGCGACCGTCACCAGAGACTTCACATCAATCCCCTCGGGCTGGAGACGGGAAATCATGTATCTCGCGTCCAAACCCCCCATACTGTGTGCCACTATGTTGACACTCCGGCCGTTCGCATGGGCCTCAATGTCTTTGGCCAGTTTAGCGGCGCGTTGCTCAATGGAGCCGCTGGGGGGAACCGATGCGGTGATGACCTCGATGTTCTGCGCGCTGAGGGCTTCTTTGATACCACGCCTGTACAACCAATCAGTTCCCCCCCTCTATGTAAGGAGCTTTCAAAGAGGCGACCAAAATGTGTCCTAGAAATTACATACCAGTAGTGTATTGGGGGCAGATACGAGCCAGCGAGCTTCAACTCAGCAAAGCCAAGAAGCCCATGGGCGAGGACTACGGGATATCTGGGCGCATCTTGGAGCGTGTCAGATAGTCTGCATAGCTATTACAGCGTTGGTCTTAGGTTCCCACCATAACGATCTCTAACAAAGGCGTAGGCGTCTACGATTTCCTTTCCCAATCCCCTGATTCTGGCGTCGTGAGGAGGGGTTGTGGGTTTCGGGTTGCAACGGCGACCAAGGGCAGCAGAATGTCCCATCAGACGTTTTGCCCCCAAATATGAGGATAAAAACTGCTTCCTGCATCCTAATCGAGCAGATTGAAAAGCGAAAAGCTCGACTGAGCGGACTGCAGAGATGGTCATCTGCATCTGGAAGCGGCGCGTTCGTTGCTTCAATGAGGGGGCTGAAACGGATTTTTCGCCTCAACCTGCTGTCCCCAACCTCCCCTTCGTATTCCTACCCTAAAATGTCAAAGGCGCCTATTGTCGTAAATCGCTGACTGCAAGATTAATGTCCGACTTGGAAAAGGTAGATATTGTGTCTGTGCAGAGTGCACTGAATTCGATAGAGATGCAAAATGTTTCGGTTTGCCATTGACGTCATCCACTTGTTGGGAGCAACAGCTTCAACGGGCTCCACTGCATGCCCCAGTCGGCGGCTACCTACGATCTAACCCCCGAAGAATTGTTAGCTCGTGTCTTCGGGAAGGGGCCAACTGTGCAAACCCCAAACCCCGGGGTTTCGCAACGAAAAATACAATTTTGAAGCGGAAAATTTGATATTATTAACAGGAACAATGCTTTTAGCCCACTGATAACAAAAATTCTGCGGAACTCTTTACTTTGTGATGGATAATCGATGAAGTTCGAGCGCGCCAAGGCTTGGCGGTAGAGGTTGAATAATCTTTCAGCTGTTGAACTGTAAAAGCGCTGTGGGGAACCAAAAGCGAGCCCGCTTTCCACCACCTCACCCTTCTTCTTCTCCCAACGACTGAGCATCATCCACAGTGTTGTTTCAAGTTTCATCGCCGATGATGCCAGTAAATTGACATGTCAGCCTTATGTTTGCTCTTAGCGCGAAGAATACAGATATCTTTGCAGAAGACACCCCGAGATGCAAGGCTGCCTTGCTTCGGATCGACAGCCCAGGTCTATTTTCGTCTACGCTCCCCAGCTTTGTAGAGCTAAATCTCCCATTCGCGGAGGCATGACCTCGGGCACAAACAGAGGGGAAGCAGCTGCGGTGGATGGACAAGTGGTGCCATTTTTTGCCGTTCTGCGATTGGATACCATACAGGCTGGGCGCGAACTGAAACGAAAAGCTACCACGCCTACCCAGACTGTCGGGACCGCGGAGGAACGGTGAAGAGCAACAAAGGAAACAACCAGACGGTAGCCCAAAGTGACCTCCAACCCCGCTACCAATTCGCCAAAAACCGGCCCCCAAGATGTGCATGCACTGCTAAGCGGTGTAGCTCGAATGAATGAGTGTCCAACAGTCGCACAGCCTTCCCGCAAGATGGTGGGCATCGCCTCGAGGTCAGAAGAAGCCATGCCCATCGGTTGCGTTCCACGGAAAGAGTTGACTGATGCATGGGTCGAGCGCCACGATTCGAGGAACCTGGAATGTAATCAATGACACAAATTAGCCAGCGGGAAACTGTTGGTGTTGGCGCCACTTGACCGTGGAACTGCCAGTTCAGTCTGCATTCAGTCTGCATTTGAAGCCCCGTATGCACCCTCGTCCGCCCCCGCGCAGATGTCGCCGAAGCGCCAGCGAGACGCAGTCCCAGGGCGTCGGGACCGCGATCAGCTTCTCGTATGCCAAGGGCCGAGTATATGTCTCGGCTACCGGACTCCTTCCAACTGACCGGGTTTCTGCTCTCGCCGTTCTCTTCTATCGGCCGTTGGGCTTTTTCTCGAAACCACGAATGTCATTTTTAGGATATCCAGCAAGATGCAGAGCACCACACCAGCGGATGGGCTCTCGCCTTACCACCCGGCCCCAGCAGGGAACGCCTTCATGCTAGCTGCCTTCGCCGCCCTGGCCCCCGTCAGCATTTACACGGGATTTCGATACAAGACACCCCTTTACACGTCACTGACTGTGGTCAGCCTGCTGGCCGAGATTGTCGGTCACTCTGGGGCAGCAGTGCTGCAGTTCGACCAGGCCAGTCGCTCACTGTTTTGCCTTTTTATGATCGGCACACTCTGGGGGGCGACACTGCTCGGCTCGGTCAACTACCTGACCTTGCCCCGTGTTATGGTTATCTACGGCAAAAACTTCAGTCTTGTTTCCCGCCCTATTTATTTTAGCATCTGTTTTGTTGTTCTCGATATATTCGCCCTGGTCTTCCAGTCGGCCGGAATTGCCCTTGCGTCCGGGAGCACAACAGCAGAAGAGGTGGGTTCTCGATGATGTGGTGTGGACGAAGCTTGAGTACTAACATGGCCATCCCAGTCCACACAATCCCTGCGCATTCTCCTCGCTGGCTTAGCACTTCAGACTTTGAGCATATCCGCCTTCCTCGCCGTGTTCTGGTACTTCAAACTCAGACTGCACCGCCGACATCATCGTCTCGATCTAGAATTCTCTGTAGTTTTCTCCTCCTCGCGCTTCAACGCATGGCTTCTCTGTACGTTGCCAGTCCAGCCAGACTACATATTTTAGAGAAACTTGCTTACATGGTGCGCAGGCCTACAGATATCTAGCCTCTTACTTTTGATCCGGGCAGTCGTCCGCATCGCTGCCTTCTCCTACGGCTTCGACAGCAGCCTGACGGGATCCCAGCTCGCCACCTTCACTGTCGATGATGTCCTCGTCCTACTCGCAGCTATGATCTTGGTAGCAGCACCTGCGGGCCGAGCCTTCGGGCCTTCCTGGAAGAAAACGTCTCCCTTTGGCTGCTCGGAAGGCTTAATGGATCTGCCACTCCAGCGGCGCCATCTCAGCCGGAAGCGCCGGATCAACACCATGTCCATCTCAAAACCATACGCATCGACAGCAACTTTTCTCCCACCAAACGGGAGTCCATCGTTCCAGCGGGCCGGTCCGGCTCCTTCACCAATGGCGTCGCCATACCCAAAGCTCTTCCACGTCCGACCCGCGTACCACCCCTCAAGGCCACCTGCCCTGCCCCCAAAGGGCCCTTGGGGCAGTCCAAGATTCCCAGAGACACTAGAAAAGAAGAGCATACCACAGCCGCCAGACACATCGTCTCGATTGGTGCAATCAGACTCCCTTTGGTGATAACTCCTAATTGCTATTTTATATGCATCATTTCTCAGAATGTTGTAATTTCTGGTCACATGTTAGCGATTTCTCCGAGTTACTCTGGCGTTATCTATGAGCGGTCTTTGTGTGCGCGGATTTGGATTGTTAGTATCCTGAAGGATATCATGTACGCCTCGCGCCCCCCTTAGGGAGAGCGAACTGCAGGCGGGAGCACAGCTTGGAAGGCATTAGCCATGTTGCTCAATGTTGGAGCTCATCTTATATTGCCATTGTAGATCTCAATGTCCAACCGATAAAAGACTGTGAAACTTAGCCAAAAGATCGCAATACTACCTAAGGTACCTTACCTACCTACTATCACTTTGCTTGATTCAGGTTCGCACGGTTTACTCTTCTGACCACCAAAGCCAGTCCTATTTAATCCCACGTCCTTTATCCTGTGTGTGGGTGCATGTTGTATGTGTGTGAGTGCCAGTTCGTTTCTCACTTACCTGTCTTGCTTTGTCTCTTCCTTGATGACAATAGCCTTGGCTTGGCGGGAAAGCACAACCTCGGTGGGTTTACCAAGACATAATGCACTCAGCCCGAGTAGCAACAAAGAAACGAAAGCAGACACAGTCTCTTGGTCGGAAAGCTCAAAACTCTCAACTTGACGTGAAGCATCTTGATATTTATCAAGGTCATTTCCCAGTCTGAGAAGGGGAGTTTATTCTCATCATAATCACCACAACTGTCATCATCATCCATCACCATCAACAACACTACCAACAGCATCCAGCATCGATAAGTTATATTAATAGATAGCATTCATATCTCTCTCTCTCATAAAAAAGCCTTTTGGGAAAAACTTACCTAGGCAGGTACCCAAGGTTAGATAGCTTTTCAACAGTATATATATATCATTCAAAGCTATGGATTCCATCGATAAGAACACGAACACCACCCCTTCGGGTTTTACCGAGCAGAGCAAAAAGCCCGAGGCCGTATCTCCAAAGCCATCTTCGGTCCGGAGCCATACCTCGAGCTCCCAAGACTCAACCACTGATGGTAACATGAGCCTCTCTCAGAGCTTTTCAAGTCCCCCAGACGTTCCTCTTCCCCGAGACTCTCCTGAGTTGAGCCCGGTTAAAAGCCACACTTCTCAGGAATCCTCTGCTGCTTCCCAAGACCCTTCCGAGCTGCCACCAAACGACGTCAATGATACAGCCAGTGCTGTGACTGGGACGCAGCAGGAGACGCAGTCGGGGAAGCATATGCAGCCCACTACTGAGACCGAGGACGAGGTCTCAGACTCCTCAAACCCTGTTATGTCTACCCCACAGCAGCTCTCTACCCCCATGGCAGTGGTATCTCCGCGGGGCAGTCAGCCTTCCCCTCTGCTTATCACATATCCTACTCCGGATGCTCCAAACGATGATGAGCCTGAGCTGCCGCGCTCTACGAGCGGTACTCGTATCTCTTCGCGGGTACGTGACTCCCCGTTTATCACCGCAGACGAAGCCTCCTCCTCTTCTATCAAGCCAGCAAGACCTCCTCGGCGAGTGGCTTCGAGAGACAATTGGTTCACTGCTCCATCTGGCCCAAACCCAACACCTCGCCAGCCAATCGAGACCGTAACTCGAGGGACCCCAGATTCATTTGTTCAGAGAACTAGGGAGAGCTTCCCCTGGAGCGCCTCGAATAACCCGGCTACCAATCACCCAGTCTCCGGCACACCAGCCTCAAAGACCGAGAGTCCGGTTGCAGCGTCAGCCGAGCCTCCAGTTTCGGCTGCGGCTCCTGCCTCAAGGACCGCGGTTCTGGCTCCAGCTCCGGCCCCAACTTTGTCTCCGGCTCTGGATTTGTTTCCGGCACTAACTTCACGGGTGAACGCGGCCCAGGTGCGCGATGAACTGTTGGAATTGGTCAATGTCGAGAAAGAGAGAGTGCGGCAGCTTTCGCAGACACTTGACGACCAGCAGCGACGACTGGACGAACAAGATGTTCTGTTGAAGTCGCAGACCGAACCACTGGAGCAAGTGCAGGAGCTTCGCCAACGAGTTGAGCGAGTCCAGCAGCAGACCGAGGACATGGTCCCACAGTCTGTGATGCAGCGAGAATTAGAGGACCTTCGTGAACAACTCGCTCAATTACACCAGGGCCTTGAGCAGCAGACGGAAACTCTGGCCTCGCAGCCCAAGGTGCAGAGTGAGGTTGAAGAGCTTCGCCAGCGGGTTGAGCGAGTCCAGCAGCAGGCCAAAGCTACATGTATGGCCTCACAGTCCGAGGTACATCTGGAATTGGAGGACCTTCGCGCACAGCTCGCTCAATTGCGCCAGAGCCTTGAGCAGCAAGCTTCTGCACAGGCCGCTGATAATGAACCAGCGCCCGAATCAGCGTCGCAGAGTGAGGTCGAGGAGCTTCGCCAGCGGGCTGCCCAGTCGGAGCAGACCCTAAGGGAGCTCGCCGATAAGTTGGCTTCACTGCCGACGACGCAGCCGGATCCGACTGGCTTTTGCCAATGCGCTGACCAGGCCCAGGCTGCTCCAGCTTTGGAGCCCAACGTAGATGACCTTCTCCAACGTATTGCTCGGCTGGAAAAGGAGAATGCAGACAAGGCGGGGCCTGTGCCACCAACTTCCTCCACCAACGACAATTCCCCCAATAACAGCAAGCCGCCTAACAACGAATCCCCTCATGATGAGTCGGCCACAAGTGAAAGCAAGCCGCGAAAGAGGGGTAGATTCAACATCAAGCTCCTACTAGCTTTGCTCGGTATCCTGATCTCCCTCTTAACAATGGCACTGTTGATTGGTTATGCTATTGCTAGCAGCAGCGCTCTGCACTACGGTGTCGACGGCTACATCAGCGGTGGCTACAACGGACACGAGAATGTAGTCATGTTCAGCTCTTGGGCTAGCTTCATTATGGCCTTGTTTTCTTGTGCCTTCTTCGGCTTTGCTTTGTCGACGCTCCTTGGATCCGAGGTCACTCTCTGAAGAAACGTTATGATCAGGGAGTCAATCTCCCAAGATCCTCCATCCACAGATCTCTTAGCCCCAAGTATTGTTTAATAGAAAATTGGAATAGAATGGTATTCGGTTGAATTCGGATTCGTGGGTGACACTAGTTTCAGCAAGTGACCCTTACCATGACTTGTTAAACAAGCCATTTTGTTGAACAGTGACTTCGCTCATACATTTGACTCCCTACCTACCCAAGCACAACCTGCCAGGTGCCTACCGGGAGTATTTTCTGAGGTGGCATGTAACCTGTTTCTCCTTGTAGATCCAACTGCTGATTGCAACGCAACCCTGGCAGATTGTAACCAGCTCGTCCATCCCTGTCTCGGGGATTAACCCGCAGTCAGACTGCCAATAGAATCTTATCTGCTATTTGCACACAGAAAGATCATGTGAAACCAAAAGTGCTTTGTTCGTCTATCCCCGCGCTTTGCCGCATCAGCTAGATCAGTGTTTCTCGACCGAGGCCCATTGGTCAATGGAGCCGGCCATAGTGTGGTCCATGTCAGAGACTTTCCGCAGCAAAGCGGAGAAACAAAGACATGGCTTGTTACTTCGTACTGGGCTGATAATCGGGCAGTGGGCGACAGGCTGACCACATGCCGGTGAAGTGATAGTATTCACGGAGAACACTAGTCCGCGGAGGGCTGCTACCGTTGATCCTGTTTTGCCCCACCCCACAGCTGACCCTTTAGGTGTTGCATCGACGGCCATCTGGAGATGGAGACACATCCCCAAGCCGGCCGGCGCACCATCGTGGCCATGGCATTGGGTCCGTCTCCAAGCGTGTCACGAAGGGTCTAGATCGTGGTGGATTTCCCACGTGTCGGTGACTGGGCCGCCTCTGACTGTAGGGGGAATGTGAAGTGCTCAAAATTGTAAGTTGATCAAAATAGGGGCAGCAGTCCAGCCAATCGTTGCAAGCGGCAGGCACCGTCGAATTAAGCTTGGACGGTAGGTTCCACGGCAGACCTCTTGGCAAATGTCCGAACCGAGACGTGCACGAGAGATGGTGGTGTCGACAAGGCAAGTCAAGGGCGGAAGTGGGCAGTAGACACTCACCAACCCGTCCCGCGACCACGCTGCCCGCCCTCCTGTCACCGGTCCTTGGGCCGCGGGTTGCCCAAGTGGAGGGCAGGCTATCTGTCGTCATTCGTGCCGGTTTTGCTATGCTCCGACCATCCGACGCCCATTGCCGTTGAGAAATAAGAAGGAACCAAAAAAAAAAAGGCCATGATGCCTCCTGTCGATTTTCCCCCCCGGATCGACGCTCATAAGATCCCCATTCGAAAAGGCGTCCATTAGTTGAGTCAGGTCAAGTGCCGATGGGAAATCATCTGCCTCCGAGGCGGTGAAAGAGCCGACTGAGGAGCGCCCAATGGCCTCTCATCACAGCTAGAGGACCCAGATTGAGGGCTTGCACAGGTAATTGCTGTTTTCTGGGCGTTGCTGTGAAGGTAGGTCCTTCGAGGTTGCGTTTCAGAGTCGCAGTGGGAAAGAACCCGGCCCAATTGGGACAAACAAGCACTCGGTGCGCATGGGTGCGAACTTGCCCAATCGGGACGATGGTGCACCCCAATGAGCCCAATCACAGCGCCTGCCTCAACGCGGGGAACGGCAGCTGCGATCAGCTCCCTGGCCACCGCGGCGCAACGGTACCTCGCCAGTTACCTCATCCCCTTGCGCTGCATCGCTACCGCGTTTCGTTCCCTGCAATGTCTTGGCCGTGGTAGCCCTAACACTTGCCGACGCCGTTTTACGACTCTGCGCCGGCTCTGTACTCCCCAAGACGGCCTTTCGTCATCCCCTGGCCTGCTCACCGCAGTTAGCACCTGCTACGTTTGGGTGCTTCCGTCGCTTCCACTCGCATCTCGTTCCATTTCCGATCCTTCGATCCCTGGATCGTCGCTCCGTCGGCACTCCGCATCGAGATGGCTGCTCGGCAAGAGCGATGACACCAGCTTGTCCACCTCTCAGGAAACCAAGATGTAACTATCCCGCGCTGCTGGTTTCCAGGTGCTAGCAGCGCTCGGAGAATTCCCCGTTCTGTGGCTGGCAGGATTTGCTGCTTGTCTTGGCCCGCGGACGGTTGTCGGTGAACCAAGGCGCCGATGGTGGCCCTCGTCGGCCGAAGAGGGCATATCCAAATATCGCAAGCCTGGATCGATCAAATCACCGAGAATTAGCGCGCAGCACAGCACCAGGACTCACCACCCGATAGCCTTGAAATCTGGTTGTCGTGCTCTAGCGTCCGCCGTGGTGCATATACGTGTCGATATTATCGCTCGTCCCGATGCCTACCAAGTGCTGCGCTAATCTGCCGTTCTGGAAACATTATGCCGCGTCATGATTTGCACTCCTCATCAACCAAACATTTCATTGCATGCTTATTTCGGGGCTTTGGGGCTTCATGTCTGAGGCGCAGATGACGATATCAAACTCACGGACGTCAAACGTCGGCCCCGCGTCCCAGGGAGGTAGGTCGTTGCTTCGTGGTCCTCGCCCCGCATCCCGCCTGCGCTGGCGATGTTGGACGCGAGATTCGGCTACGCAGTCCTGCACACGCGGATGCTTCACGTGGCGGGAAGCCTCGCCAGTTCAACTGACAGCGGCGGCACGAATGCGGCTACGGTAGTCGTGTTGTCAGGCTCACTGCAGCAGCCCCAGAGGGCATTTCCCCCGGAGCCCCACCAACTAGACAGGCCCTATCAAAACCTGATATAAAGTTCCTCGCGAATTTGTCGATATTGCCTGCGTTTGTGGGGTAGATATTACTTACAACAGGGGAGGGTTCCTGGGTTCCATGGTCAGGCGGGAGACTGTTGCTCGGCTTCTGTTTACCCATCTTTACCCAGATTACAGATACTACCGTTCTACCAATAACGAAGAGCGGTCCTTTGTTTCTCTTAGACCCACCTTGGTCACGTCTCGGCCTTCTTGTCTGTACGCTGGGCACACGTCCCTGGCGCTTTGTAAAGCTGACCAAATGGCTGCCCCAGTCAGGAAATGCAACAATATCAGCTTCCACCGAAGAGGTTGTCACGGTCAGTCATCAACGCGTCCCAGGCCCAACACTGCGTCGGGCGGCCGCAGAACCGTCCCTACGGCACGGCCGTTGCACCGCCGTTGTGTCATCGCTCAGGGACGTTTCTAGATCGGCTGGCAACCACAACATCCTTGTGCCTACCTACCACAGTCGGAACTTGCCACGCTATCTATGGGGACCGGGGGTCGGCGGGGAGGTCTCCTGAAGTGCCGTGGCAGCCATGACCATGGATAGCGAGCGCCCTCCATGTGACGATGGAGCAATCAACTTTTCATTCTGAAAGCCAGATGCTCCTGCCCTGTCCTCATCTATCCTGGACCTGCTTGCCCCATCCCCACCCGGGCATCTATGTCTCGACAGATCTGGTACCTCCTCGCACCCCCCATGCGAGGATACGAGTGGCTCGTAACATCGCAAATATATACCAGGTGTTAGATATCACTCTTCTTGTTTTGCTCGATGGTCTAGACCGCGATCTTCTCGGCGTCCTGGTCCTTCCCACACCCCCAGAGTTCCGTTCTTGGCGAGAAGTTCTCGACTCTTCATATACAAGATCTTGTCCTGCGTCTCTCCACCTCGAGCCTCATCTCTTCTCTCATCCACTTTCTCTTTAACCAGCGTGCTCTATTCTTTCTTCCAGAGTCCCCAACATGGCTGGCTCGACTGGCAACTCAACAAACAGCGGGGGCTGGGGTGGCAATAGGGGGGGCAGTAGCAGTCCAAGCAATCCGGCCAACGCTTCCATTTTCGCCGCGAGGAAGCTTGCTACTGAGCAGCAGATAAAAATCTATGCTGCCTCACTTTGCGGTCTCATGGCCGTCTTCGTCCTGTTTCACTGGACCCGTTGGCTATGCACCAGGGTGGAGCGTTCCCTGAACTCGGGCAAGACCCCGGTGTTGGGACAACCATTCGTCAAAGGCTCTAGGTAAGTTCAGTCCCGCACCTGTTTTCGGGTCACCAGTCGGCAACATGGCTCACACAACCATAGGATCATGCGCAAGGTGCTTGTCCGCAAAGTCCCTGGATTCAAGTCGGCTGGTCATGCACTACTCGTGGCAACCTTCGTTGTCATCAATCTGGCTGTCTCGCTCACCAACTTGGATATGAGCAGCCCAACGAATTTCGCGTCTAGGTTTGCTTGGTGAGTTTCCAGTCTCCATACGCAAGCAGGCCACTAGTGGAGCTGATGATAATACTTCGTGCTCATAGGATGGCACTCGGCAATTTGGCATTCGTTGTCTTTCTTGCCCTGAAGAACACACCCCTAGCCTTCATCACGGCGTACTCGTACGAGAGGCTGAACTGCCTTCACCACATCGCCGGATACACGGTATTCATCTACATCGTCCTCCATGCCTCTCTGTATACGGCTTACTTCGGTGCTTCGGGAAAACTGATGCCGAAGTATTCTGACAAGAATATGGTGGCGGCAATTTTGGCAGCTTTCACTCTCCTTACAACGGTCGCTGCCGCGACCTTCCTCCGTCGTGTTCGGTATGAGGCGTTTTACGTCGTTCATATTGCATGCTTTATCACGCTCATCGTCTCGATCGGCTTCCATCAGCCTGCCTGGGAAAAGGGCTTGACTGTCACTCTCTTCACCGCCACTTTGTGGTTCTCGGATCGTCTCATTCGAGCGGGCCGTGTCCTGTACTACAGCTTCAACAACAAGGCAACCCTTCACCCTCTCCCTAACGGAGGCACCAAGATTATCATGGCAAAGGTGCCCGCCCGTGCCGAGGCCGGTAAGCACTGCTTCGTCTGGATTCCTGCGATCCGCAAATTCGAGACGCACCCATTCACTATCCACAAGACTGGACCAGTCGAGTTCACGGTCAAGGCACACAACGGCTTTACCCGCGACCTCCACAGGTACGCTACCGAGAATCCCGGTGCTCAGGTGAGAGCATCTATCGATGGTCCGTACGGTACCTTCCCAGACCCGATGGAGTACGACAAGATTGTCCTCATTGCTGGGGGTGGAGGTGCCACTTTCACCTTTGGGCTCGCTGTGAACGTACTCGAGAGGATGAAGGACCAAACTCACAAAAATATTGTCTTCATCTGGGCAGTCAGGCAACACGGTAAGTAACATGACCCCAAGCCAGCATCTTTACCTCGGCGCTGACAGGTGACCCGCAGAAAATCTCTCCTGGTTTAAGGAGCAGCTGGAATTATTGAAGACACACGCTCACTCACCGAGCGTTGATGTTTCTCTTTACGTCACAAAGTCGCCAATTTCGCCTTCCCACACCCCCGGACAGCAAGACGGCACCTCACAATCGTCCTTTGGCGGACCATCACCACCACTGTCGCCAGTTTCAGATGACCCTGAGAAGGGAAGTGTCCCTCAACTTCCGTTGTCAACGCGGCGGGCAGTCATCACCGAGAAGGACATCGAGAAGGAGATTCTCGAATCGAGGGTAGAGCATAGCCTCGAGTCCGATAAGGACGGCGGTATTACGACACAGACCATCTCGCGCGCGAGTCTCCATCCCGTCAAGACT
>Ga0247763_1000564_pt1 | contig 22126 bp, 18 predicted proteins | sample UWRJL141409B4_FD_179926 | JGI IMG/M metagenome (GOLD analysis project Ga0247763, IMG submission 179926) | Plant litter microbial communities from Arlington Agricultural Research Station in Wisconsin, United States - UWRJ-L141-409B-4 | ecosystem: Environmental > Terrestrial > Plant litter >...
CGCTTCCCCTTTCAGAGGCCCTGATCAGATTCGCTAAGATACTTGCTGCCCTGCATGTCACGAATGGTGAGCTCGGACAGAAATCGGTCGACATGGTGGTCCTGGGGATACCTCCTGAGATGCCCCTAACTACCTCGCCGAGATTTACTATTATTCCACCCCGGACACAAATAGTTGCCTCCCTGTTCCGCGCTTTCCCTGCGTCTGCCTCAGAGCTGTTGACAACGACAGATCGAATAAGCATTCTCGGTGGAATCGCCTCGGTGCTAGGAGTTCTAGGACTCCAAAGGAAGAAAGCCATGGTTGTCAGGGAACTCGTCTCAGTTCTAATTGGGGGCCTGGTCGAAGCACGCACCAGGGGTGCTGCCGATGTTGGAATCCATCCCGCTGCCGGGCTGGTTGCGTTGAACGGTGCCCAAGCTAACGGGGCTGCCGGCGCCGGCGCGCTCGAGCTTGGGGAAGGGGACATTGAACATGGTATCGACGCGTTTCTTTCGATCCTTCTCAAGACATACGGCGTTGTTGGCGAGGACCGGGTGTCGACAGAGTTAGATCATTCAGACTCAGGAGTGCTGGAGAGGATTCAGCGGCAATCTGCGGCAAGATTCTTCGGCACCCAAAGTGTAAAGCTCAATATCCTCAGGTCCTGCATCAACTTCTCCGAGGCTTTGCCCGATTTTGCGGGCGTGTTGAAGTATTCGAGCGATCTCCTACGGACAGCAGGCAGTGGTGTTGCGCCAGGACCAAAGCGGAAAGATGCGTACCCGGCAATCAACAAAGAGGAGCAAATGAGATTAATCTCCAACATATCAAAAACATACAACTTGTCGAAAAGGTTAGGCATGGATTACCTAGCAGCGAACTACTGGGATGAATTTCTGCTGAGGGGTGTCAAGCTCGAACCGATGCCTATCACGAGGACGCCAGTACCGCACGCCAAGAGTGTCCTCCCTGACGCCAATACAGCCAGGGCATCACAAGATGTCAACCCTTTTATTTACAACCCTTTCCTGAAGCAACCCGACACATCAGCTGTTGAGAACGTCCTAGTGGCTGGCGAGGCGGCTACCTTCCGAATTACGTTACAAAACCCCTTTGAGATCGAGGTAGACGTGGAGAGCATCCGACTCGAAAGCGAAGGACCCGAGTTCGAGTCAGCCGTGGAGAACACTCTGATCGGGCCATATCGGACACAGGTATTACGGATTTCAGGAACCCCGAAGGCTGCCGGGGCGCTCAAAATAACAGGTGCTATCGTCAGGATTCGCGGTTGCCGTGAGAGAAGGTTTCCACTCTTCCAGGAGGCTTGGAAACCTGAAGATGAAGCCAAGATTAAAGCTATTGGGCTTGGTGCACTCGCGTTGCACGGAGAGACAGCGCCCCCTTCCCAACTCCCAAAACCGAGTCAGCTGGAGCTCACAGTTATCTCACCACAGCCGGTGGTGGTTGTCAAATCGTCAACGCTCCCCCAATCTTCGGTCATGATCCTGGAGGGAGAGCGTCAGACATTCTCAATTACGCTTGAGAATTTGTCCGCCACTACACCAGTCGATTTTTTATTGTTCTCGTTTAAAGACTCGACACAAGAAGCATTACAGACTGCTCTGAGCGATCGTGACGCCACGGCGGCAGAACTGTACGAGTACGAGCTTATTCTGGCCAAGAAACAGGCGCTCAAGCTCCGGAAACGTGGTGATGGGAAGCGCTTTATACCTCCCAGCGAAAGTGTGACGTTTGAATTTGAAATTCTCGGAAAGCCGGGGCTGACCAGCGGCACAATCCAAGTTGACTACGCACACATCGGCATTCCGCATGACGAAGTGGAGGAGAAGTTTTTTACACGCCGGGTATCCCAGGAACTTACCATCACGGTCAACGCCAGCATCGAGGTCTCCAGGGTAGACTTACTCCCGCTCTATGGAAGCATTCCCGAACCGCTGTGGAAACGGGCTGGTTACAAAGAGAAGCCGGCTTGCCATCTGACGCCGGATGAGTACTGTCTGCTGGTATTGGACCTGCGCAACTCGTGGCCAGGCAGCATGGCAGTCGAACTGGAATCAGATGACGGAGCGAAGATGGAGGAGCAAATACTTCCCGGAAACACAAATCGCATCATACTCCCCATGAAGAGAATTTACTTGGAGGAGTCTCACGCATTTATCCCAGCACTGAACCCGACTCGGCAACGCCAGTTCGTCGTCAGCACCAAGATCTCACCAGAGCTGGAGCGCGCCAACCGCGAGGCGTTCTGGTATCGGGAGAAGATCTTGGATTCGCTCAAGGCAACGTGGCGGGCAACGTCGGGATCCGAGAGGTTTGGTGTCGTTGAACTTCGGAGCATGAGGTTGACCTCGCGCATGATTGAAGCGGTCAAGGTGGACGAGGTGGGCATTGACATGCAACTGGCTGATCCCAACGCCGCATTGGACGAAGATGACGATGAAGCGGGCTACAAAAAGATGGGACCAAACGTGGTGTTTATGGACGAGTTCTTTGAGCTGCGGGTCCGTATCACCAACCATACCGAGTCGCCCATCTTTCCATCCCTGCGGTGGATGCCAGCGCTATGTCACCGACCGACAAATGTGTCGATTGACTTTACGCGTAAGTTTGCGTGGAACGGCACGCCGCAGCAGGTGTTGCCAATGCTGCCGGGGAAGAGCACGACTGAAGTATCGGTGGGGGTGACAGCCATGTGCCGGGGAGAGTTTGAGGTGATGGCTAGCGTGGAGGAGACGAGGCTCTGGGTGCCGAGCGAGGCCGAGGAGAAGGAGAGAAAAAAACGAGCCTCTTCGACGGGGGGGAGGCCGAGATCGGAGACGGAGACGCTGATGATGGATGCCGTGTTGGGGAAGAGGGAGAGGAGGATATGGCATTCAAGACGGCCATGTCGGGTGGTTGTTAGGGATAGATAGGGGCAGCGTTATCAGTACCTACCTAGCATAGTAATTAGTGATCCGATATGGTATCCTAACTGCAAGTATCCGCCATTGGGTGTAAGGGAGCCCATCTCCGGTAGTGTATTGGTGGTCAATTCGGACTGCGAGTGTTGCCCAGACCCTACGGTTACCTTCGGCTCTCCACCACCTTCCGCTCGACGGGCTCCTCCCCCTCTCTGCTCACGAAACGACGACATGAAACGAAAACAAGTGTCATGAGACGATTAGGGTTAGGTTTTTCATCTGTTTCGGTTTAGGACGGGACTCGGAGAAAAATGAAGGGGAAAAAAAAAAAGTTTCTTTGCCAGCCGCATTGGCCGATTCGGTGATTTCATTCGGTGATTCGGCGAAAGTAATTCGCTACGCCTATTGGCTGAGTTGCCTATCTACTTGCCTACCTACCTACCTACCTTACCTAGATGAACTGAGTTTGGGCTTGAATAAAGGGAGTGACGAAAGAAAGGAAGAAAGAGTTCGTTTTGCACAACGGGAAATTTGTTTTTTCTTTCCCTTTCTTTTGACTGTTCAAGGTTTCTTGGGGGTGTCTGTCATCTCATCGTTTCTCATTTTTTTTTATCTTGGGGCGCGAGTGTTGGGGAGTAACTAGCACGGAAAAGAAAGTTTATTTGCAGTGTGTGGCGTGCGGCACGTACGGACGGGGTGGAATCCGTTCCATCTCGGGGGAAAGCAAGAGAGGAAGGAAGGTAGCCAGGACGGAAGGGAAGGAAGAAGGAGGAGGAGGAGGAAGGAGTCTTCGCCATTCCGGTTTCAAGGCACGGCCGGAGTACTTGAAAAGGGGGGGTTGGACAGGAACTCGGAGCGGACCGGACCGGAAATCTAAGAGGAGAGGATTGCCGGTTCAGAAGCACTGGAGCAAGAGTGCGGCGACCATCCGGGTTCTCAAGCTTTATAAGGCACAAGAACTGTAAGAGAGAAATTACCTCCACACCAGCCCAACAGGAACAGCCCGACCACATAACAGCAGAGGAAAAAAGAAGAAGGCGCCCACCCCATCCCCCAGCGGGGGAAAAAAAAACATGACACCCCACATACTATTCCTCGATGCCTACGATTCCTTCTCCAATAACATCATCTCCCTCCTCACCACCCTCCTCGAAGCTGACGTATCCATCCTCCCTATCGACCATCCCGACCTCAACCCTTGCTCCCCTTCTTTTGGAGATAAATGGCACGCCGAGCTCTCCCGCTTCGATGCCATCGTCTGTGGTCCCGGTCCGGGGTCTCCGGTCGTTGACGCAGATGTGGGTCTGATGCGTCATGTTTGGACGTTGACGGAGGAGCATTTAATCCCTGTGTTGGGAATCTGTCTTGGGTTTCAAAGCCTGGTTTGCGCTTCGGGGGGTGGGGTAAGGAGATTGAGGAGAGGTTTGCATGGGATGGTGAGAGAGATTGAGCATGCTGGGGCTGGTGGTTTGTTCGAGGGGGTAGGGGAGTTCAAGGCGACGCTTTATCACAGCTTGGGGGCGGATGTTGGGCAGGATGGGATCGAGGAGGCGGAATGGCGAGAAGGCAAGAAGTGGGAGGAGAGGGGGGAGATTGTTCCATTGGCGTGGGTGGAGGAAGAGAGGGAAGACGGACGGATGGGGAGGGAGAGGATCTTGATGGCGGTTAAGCACAAAACGAAGCCGCTTTGGGGGTTGCAGTACCACCCGGAGTCAGTTTGCACGGAAGAGGAGGGGAATAAGGTTATCATGAATTGGTTTCACGAGGCAATGAGGTGGAATATGGAGCGCATGAGGATGGTGATCAGGGGGCAAGGGCAGGGTCAGGGCATCGCCGGAGCGCCGATACGAGCGAGCTTACTCTCTCTGGTCGGTACAGGTTCAGTGATGAATGGGGATAAACAGTGGTGGGAGTCAGTCGATGTGGATGGCTTGTTACATACCTTGACGGTGCCGCTGCCGTGGGGACTGCAGGTACCGGACTTGGTTGAAATTGTGGCTCCTGAAGGCACCGAGAGAGTGGTCTTGGATTCAGCAAATGCTGCTGTTGCAGAGGCTAGGGGAGATGTCCGAGGAAGATACAGCATCATTGCCACGGGCCTGGAAGAAGCCCCGAGGATTGAACATCAAGCAGGGGACGATTTCGCGACAGTCAAGCTCGGGAAAGTCGGGGGCATGGTGGTCGACATGTCACAACGAGTGTCCCTTGCTCGACATGGAAATGGAAGCATCTGGGGCTTCTTGGCGGCATTTCACGAGGGACGAAATCTCGAATCAACTTCGGATTCGCCATTTGTCGGTGGCTTCGTCGGCTATATCACCTACGAGCAGGGTCTACATGATATTGATGTTCCTGTCGAGCACCCCCGGTCACATGATCGCCCAGACGTGTGTCTCGCCTGGGTAACTAGAAGCCTTGTTGTCGATCACCTCTTGGGGCTGGTCCACATTCAACATATCCGCTCTGCCGACAACAAAGCCGACCCATGGGTCGAGAAGACGGCAGCCCGCCTTGTTTCTATCCATCCCCTAAATTCCACCAAGAAGGAGTCCCCGTCCCCTCCAAAAGCTCGCCCTCGTCAACCATCCTGGAGCACCCAGATTCAAACCCCTCTTACCAGAGAGTACGAGTCCAAAGTTTCAGTCTGTCAAGAATACATCGCAGCTGGCGACTCGTACGAGCTCTGTCTCACATCTCAGAGCCATATTACCCGACTACGAAGCTCTTCGTTTACATCACCGTCTCGACCTTCATCCCAACGCAGCTTTAACCCAAAGGTTCGCCGTCCCTCCACCGCGTCTTCCCGTCCACCTTCCTCCTGGAGCCTATTCAAATCCCTTCGCACCCGGCAACCCGCCCCATTCGCCTCATACATCCGCCTCGGCCCCGCCACCCTCGTCAGCGCCTCCCCGGAGCGTTTTCTCCAATACAGCTCAGCCGGGAAATGTTCCATGCGCCCCATGAAGGGCACCGTCCGCAAATCCCCCACCGTAGCGACCCTCGCCGACGCCGAGCGCATCCTCCACGTGCCCAAGGAAGAGGCCGAAAACCTCATGATCGTCGACCTTGTCCGCCACGACCTCCACGCCGTATGCGGAGCCGGCCGTGTCGCTGTGTCGGACCTGCTCCGCGTAGAGGAGTACCAGAGTGTGTTTCAGATGATCACTGTGGTCGAGGGGGATTTACCGCAACCTGATACAAACCCCGCGGGCACCGAGCGGATACCCAGAGACAAATACACGGGGCTGGATGTCCTCGCTGCGAGCCTCCCGCCGGGGAGCATGACTGGGGCACCTAAGAAGCGGAGCTGCGAGATATTGCGGCATATTGAAGAAGGGAAAGAGAGGAGTTTGTACTCTGGCGTGGTGGGCTACATGTGTGCGACGGGGAGGGGGGATTGGAGTGTTACGATTAGGAGTCTGTTTCGGTGGGATGATGAAGTTGTGGCTCCGGGAGAGGGACGGAATGAAGACGAGGAGGGTAGAGAATTGTGGCATATTGGGGCGGGCGGTGCTGTCACCATATTGAGCACGCCCGAGGGGGAAAGGGATGAAATGTTCACGAAACTGGCGGGGTCGTTGAGGGTGTTTGCAGATTCGTGATCTGGGGGGTTCAGGACATGGGATTTCGCCAGTGAGCTAAGGACTTGAGAGAGAACATTATCCCGAATGCTAGTACTCAACGCGACTAGACTCGAGAACATAGAGATCTTGAATAAAAATATATTAACCAAGCTGCATGTTCAACCAAAACAGATAACCGCAACGAGGGAGATGGCAGATTGCGCCCAGGTAGGTATTTGAGGCGATCATCCTGAGGCTACCCACATAAGCGTGATTTTGTAAGGGAAAAAAACAAACTAGTATTTCAGCCGTCCAAGCGCCCCTTATCACGATTCACCGTGACAGAACCGTCCGTCCATCTGCTAGAGGCGAATATGATGTACAGAAACCGCTTAATGAATCCTTGTTTTTCATATATCTTTCACCTTCCCATCCAATCATGCAAATGTATCCCCCCATAGCGTTACAGCAGACGACCAGTCTCACTGTCTAAAATTCTTGCTCCTCCTGAAAGAACATGGAGAAGCTGATAATCGTGCCGTAGATCAGCAGACCACCGATGATGGACATGACCATTGCGGGCGTCTCGATGATTTGGGCATGGGCGAGGACAATCGGCAGAGCTTGTCATAATCAAGTTAGTGACAACGATCTAACTTGTGAGAGGCAAGGGAAGGCCATACCGAATCCCATCACTACCAAGAACCCAGTGCAGAACCGGCCCAGGTCCAACACAGCGGCGCCCGAGCTCTCCACAAAGTCATCCGGGTTCGCACAGTGGCTGCATATCCAGTTCGGCACGGGCGCCAGCACATATGTGGCCACGACGAGCAACGGGTAGTAGGCCTTCCACAGAGCGCATGACAGGATCACCAGGAGAAACCCGACGGCGAGCACGAACGATAGCGCGATGATGGTCTTGAGTCCTGCTTGCGGCATGTTGACGATTTTATTTAAAGGAACGCAGTAGATTGTATTCGTTCGTTTCGTTCTTCGCCGTCGGGGCGGCTCGCTCAGGATGGTGGTGAGGTTCTCAGCCTTGGGTGAGGGGGGTGAATGCAGCTTTGAATGGCGCGAGGTATGACGGTGAGTGGCTAGGAAACTCAGAGACGCTGAAGATAAGGGGGGGCGGGTGCCAAAAAAAAATACAGGACGGATATTAGCAGTGTCACCTTTGTGAGGGCGCGATCCGGTCTTGATAGAAGGGTGTTCGATTGCGATGGCGGAGACCTGAGTTGCTGACCCTGAGCAACATCATCGCCTCTGAACCCTGGTCAACATGGGCTGGTGCCGTGCCGCCAACGTAATCGCGCTAGCGTGATACGGTAATATTTGGTAGGTATTAATTTTGGGCGACGCAGGCGCCGCACTTACCCCAAAAGCATGGAGCTCCAGCCACACGCAGAAAAGGTAACTACGTACTCCAAGGTAACTAGCCTCGCCGCGCCTAGACCTGACGAAGCTCGAAAGCTGCCTGCGCGCACCCGCTGAAACAAACCACCAACCCAGAGCTCTCCCATCGCCCCCCGCGTCATAATCCTACAACGCCCGCCACGATACAGCAGTGAATTCATTACGGTACTGCTGTCTCTAGCTTGACTATCACCATTTTATTCAGCTACAGCTCCACCCGGTGGTTTTACCGTCGCCATGTTCAGAAACAACTACGACAACGACTCCGTCACATTGTGAGAGCACAAGAGAGTTCCCTTGGCTATGTAAACCTGCTAACCTCTCTATCTATCTGCACACAGCTCCCCACAAGGGCGGATATTTCAGGTCGAGTACGCGGCCGAGGCGGTAAAGCAGGGCTCGGTGGTGGTGGGAATCGCAAGTAAGACACACGCGGTGCTGGTGGCAATCAAACGCAACGCCGAGGAGCTGTCATCGTACCAAAAGAAACTGTTCCCCATCGATGAGCATGTCGGTATCGCCATCGCCGGCCTGACATCGGACGCCCGTGTTCTCTCCAACTTTATGAAGCAGCAGTGCCTCGGCCATCGCCTGACCTACGGCCGCAACATGCCGGTGCGCAGCCTCGTCGAGATGATTGGCTCCAAGGCCCAGATCAACACGCAGCACTATGGCAAACGGCCCTATGGTGTTGGTCTACTGGTTGCCGGCGTTGACGATACGGGCCCTCATCTATTCGAGTTCCAGCCTAGTGGCATGACCGAGGAGATGGTCGCCTTTGCCATTGGCGCCCGCAGCCAAATGGCCCGTACCTATCTCGAAAAGCACCTCGACACCTTCGCGTCGTGCGGCCGCGAGGAGCTCATCCGTCACGGGCTACGGGCCCTCAAAGAGAGTCTGGTTCAGGACAAGGAATTAACGATCGAGAACACTAGTGTTGCCATTGTCGGGGTCCCCAAGACCAAGGATGGGAGTTCCAGACCGGAACCTTTCAAAGTCTACGATGGGCAGGAGGTGAATACCTGGATAGAGAGCGTGGCAGATGATAAGGAGGCGACAGCGGCAGAAGCTGAGGAGGGAATGGATTTGGATGGGTAGATGCAAGGGGAGCAATGACAACCACGTAATTTTCACGAATACAAACTCTTCATGGCGCTGTCCGGAATTGGAACCAGTCGGTGAACCCAGAGTGAGAGACACCGAACCGTTAGGTCCACTGTACTACAATACATGGCATTCAATGGACGGCATGAGTTAAGGAAGGACGGAGTCAATTCTAGATTTCCTGTTTGCCTCGGCTGATCTGTTTAGTCTCCCTATCTAGGTACCCAGGTTTGTTTATTCCCTTTTAACCAGCCTACCAAAAGAACCACGGCCCAAAACGCAGGTGTTGGACTATTGGCTACCCCAGGACAGCTTCATAACCTGCTCCGACACCTTGTACTCCTTCAGGGCCTGGATAGCTTCCTCAGGGGTGGTCGCCTCGACCAAGATGCGTGCATTCTCTCCATGAATAAAGCCTTCCTCCACGCTCTTGCGGATCCACGTTAGAATTCCGTCGTAAAAGCCATTGATATTCAATATGCACACGCCCTTGCTGTGAATCCCCAACTGGTTCCATGTCGCCGTCTCAAACAGCTCCTCAATTGTGCCGTACCCGCCGCTCAACGCGATGAAGCCGCTGCCCGGACCGCCCGCCATTACCTCCTGTGCCATCATCTGCTTGCGTGTGTGCATATCCTTAACGACCGTAGTGCGCCCCCATATTTTCTGCTCGGGGATGGCCAGGGCGCCTGTGCTGTGTGTTTGCGACGACGTGTACGTTGTGTCGCGCTCATACCGCACCAGCGCCTCGGGGATGATGCCGTGCACGGAGTCGGGCCCGGAGAGGGAGACAAGTGTTTTGGCGATCTCGCCCATGAGCCCAACTGTGCCGCCGCCGTAGACTGCTTCCAGTATGAGTAACTGGCCTCCTTTTATTCTTCTTGGGAAAAAAAGGAAATTGCGAAACCCTACCAAGATTCATCTTGTTGGCGGCCATTACCCGGGCAAGCTGGCGCGCAGCCTCTAGGTGTTCCGGCCGGAAGCCGGGAGATGCACCACAGTAAACACAGAGCTTAGTCTTAGGCGGGGCGAGCGCTGAAGCATCCGGATTGAGGCTCGCGGGGGTTGAGGTGCGCGATGCTGGCACTGAGGGAAATGGGGATACGCCGCCCGATGCCATGGTTCTTTTCTCCTCTTATTTTGGGTATCTGTATGGTATCGTCACCACAGGCCTTGTTGTTTCTGTAGTAGAGCAGGGAGGAAGAGAGAAATGCTGGGTTGTGTGCCTACGGAATCCACGTGGATTCAGTTTCAAGGAAGGAATGCGAGACGGAGAGGGACGCGGCACAGGCTTTTCACAAGAACTTATATATGTGAGTATGGGCAAGTTAAAAAGATCAACTGACTCCAAACAGAATGAAAGACGTGGAAGGTTGCCCAAGCAGAAACACTGCATATTGGTGAACAAATGGCTATCACAAAGTTGAGGGGCGTGGGTTGTGATTCATCGACTGGAAGATGGAACTCGGGCAAATCACGGCGGCTCCAACCGTTGCTCCAGCTTATGACATAATGCAACACTGGAGCCGGGACTGGACGCTGGCACTGGCCAACTGGTCCAGGAATTAGGGCAATGGGCAACGACCTTTGGTCCGTCGACTTTGTAACGAATCCAGTTGCAACCTTCTTCCGTTCCTGTTCGGTCATGCGTCCGCTCGAGAAGGGTGTTGAGCAACGTGGCAAGTGTTTCTTGCGTCGGCTCCGAGCATCTGGCGCTTCTGCAAAGTGTACTACCATCGGGGGGGTGACATTGGTTGTTCAAAAGTTTTCGGATGCGGGAGGTGGAATCAGCAGTGACTTGGGTGGATTGGAGGAAAGGGGATCGTCCGTGCCAATTACATACCAAACTCCCGCTGGAGCACCCCACTACCGTGCAGTAGTAAAGTGGAGATGGGAACCCCACTGCAACAGGGGTTTGGAGCCATTCGGGAAGCGTGGCGTGAAATGGGGTTCCAGCTCGCCATCGCTGAGTGGGAGACCAGTTTTCCGGGACATCGGAGCCGTGTAACATTTCTGCCCACGCCCACCGCGTCAGTTTGTGTGTCAATTGACAACAGATCTCGACCTTCTTCTTGCAATTGCGCACCGCCAAAACCTACTGCGCACCCCGGCGCACCTGCAGCTCAATAAGATGCCGGAAGGAAATGTCGCTGTCGCGCAGCAGCCGGCTCGGCAAGAAGAGCAAGGTGTAGGTTGATTTGGAGCAGAGTTCCTGGCAGGCAGGGTCAACAGCTAACATGATGCGCCGCGCAGTCTTCGCTATTCTCAAAGGTCTTTCAGGCCGTTGCTATGTGGATGGCGATGCAATTCGTTATGAAGCAGTTCATGGGCAACGGCCAATCAACCACCAAGACGACCCTTGACGCCGATGGAAACCCGGTCCAGGTTCGAGTTAACGCCGGCAAGATCCCCCTGTTCTCGGAACGGCCGCGCTATCCCGACGAAGGTGCCATGTACAACCAGGTCCCCCAGATGATAGCGCCCATATGGCCAGACAACAGCCAAGTTGACATTATCGTGACCGTGTCTCCGTCTTTCATGCCGACACCCCTAGAAAATGTACCGAAAGGCACCATTGTGTTCGACGAGAAACATTTCCGCATAGGCAATTTCACCGATTCACGCTCTTCAAATAGGATTATCAATATTCCTAGAGAAGTTCAGAGAAACGGCACGTTGTGGGGACACTTCTATGTTGGCCTCTCGGGGTCACTCCTGGACCCAACCCAACAGGGATACGATACCGGGACGGCTTACCACTTTGTCTTCCCGATTACCGAGTATATCCCCAAGAAGAAGGTGACCAAGACCAGGAGCCTTCTTGCCGGAAAGGACGAGACAGAAGCCGAGGAAGAGCCCGAGGAGCTAGCGTCAAGCGGACCCGTCCTTGCCAACTACTACCACCCTAACATCTCGCTCTCTTTTATCCCCAACTCCGGAGTCTTCTCGTTCCCCCAGTCACATCCCGCGGTCCGCCAATTCTTGGTACTAGAGTCGACAGGAGCGAGAGACGGAAGTGGACAGAATGCCTGGTACTACCCTATTCTGTTCGTCAACAAGTTCTGGCAGCTCAAGTCGCACATGACTCTGCTGAACGAGACGGTCGAGACCATGCCCATACATATCGATCTCAACAACCTGGCCGACTGGAAGTTTAAGACCATGGCCTCAATCGACCTCAGTGCAAAAGAGGCGGCAAGACAAGCAGCTCAGGGTACCCCTATTACTGGCGGGAGCGATGGTAGTGAGATCGAAATGATAAAGGAGATCTTCATTGACACGAACCCGATCCTGCTCGGGATCACCGTCGTTGTCAGTATCGCGCATATGATCCTTGAGACGCTGGCTTTCGGCTCGGATATTGCCCACTACCGCAAGAAGAAGGACAACGTCGGCATCTCTGTTCGTTCCATCTTGGCCAATGTCTTCATGCAAACTATCATTTTCTTGTACCTCATCGACCAATCTCAAAACACGAGCTGGATGATTCTTGGAACGCAGGGCGTGGGAATTCTCATCGAGTTGTGGAAGATCACCACGGTCGTCAACGTGAGGTTGCGTCCTGCGTTAGGATCTGTGATCCCGTACCGGATATCGCTTGAAGACAAGCACAAGCTTAGTGACACGGAACAAAAGACCAAGGAGTATGACGAGATCGCCTTCAAGTACATGTACATTGCTGGCGTCCCGCTACTTATTGGTTACGCCATGTACTCGCTGATCTACGAGACTCACAAGTCTTGGTATTCTTTCATTATTACTTCCCTTGTCGGCTCCGTCTATGCCTATGGGTTCTTAATGATGGTACCTTCACTGTATATCAACTACCGCCTCAAGAGCGTGGCGCATATGCCTGGCAAAGCCATGATGTACAAATTCCTCAACACTTTCATCGATGACCTTTTCGCCTTCACTATCAAGATGCCGTTCCTGCACCGGCTGGCTACGTTCCGCGACGATATCATTTTCTTCATTTATCTGTATCAGCGGTGGGCATACAAAGTTGATTACACTCGAGTCAACGAGTTTGGCCAGGGCGGTGAAAATGAAGCGGAGGCCGCAGCGAAGGGAGATGCCAAGGAAAGTAAAGCGCTTCCTGCTAAGTCTATGTCTGAGAAACAGGGAGAGAAGGCTGTCAAGACAACGGGGGTGGACACTGGGAAGGCGGCGAAAAGAAAATGAGGAAGATGATGGCGGAGCTGATAAAGATGTGTCCACACAACTTATCATAAGCATAGATCTCTAGGCACGTGATTCCCCATTAAATCCTGGTGCTGACCAACTCGGCATACTTTCCACTGGCGTGGCATGTTATTTCGTCCATTTAGACGGAAAGGAAGCTGAGAATTGAGAAGAAATCATTTGAACGCGGCAATGGTGACGTTAACGGTTCATTCAAGCAATCGTGCTTTTAGGGGTATTGCAAAGATTGCGATTTGCAGAAGTCTCCGACTGCACAGACCTGAAACACCCGGCGATCTTCAATAGGGCTGAACCGCTGTACCGTGGCTGGAAGCCGATCATTGGTGGCGTTTGTGCTTGGTTACCCACCAGCGACCGGGCCTGATCGTATCGAGCACTAACCCGACAAAACCAATTGGGCAACATCTTTCGAGCACTTCTCCCCGACCAGAAACTTGATCCAATATGATTTGTTCCGCCTTTGAATGGGTAGCACGGCATATCTAAATATTTTCTTGTTTCTCTGGCACAGAATCCTACCCCCAACGGCACAGTTTGCGCAGAACAGTTCAGACGTCTAGTGGACTTGGGTCGACTCGTCAGTTGCTTGCCTGTGGGTGGATTAGGTATGAGTTAGGTACCCACCACAAGGTTGCTATATTGAGAAGGTACTGCGAGGTACGAAGTACCTGCCTGCTGTTCAATCCGCCCCGCACTCGCGTCAGGTTCCCCCCTTCACAGTACCATCGAACAGGCATCTGCACTATTCTCTTCGCTCGTGGGCCGCTGCTCGGCATAATGCCTGCCGTTCGTATCTAGGTGCGATTTAAGTTGAGCGGGGGCTGCTGTTTCCTCTCGTTTGTACGAAACCTAGAGATCCGGAAGGCATTTACGCGAGGCGGTTTGCTCTCATGTTATCTCAAATCACTTACTCACTGTATCTTAGCGATCTGTAGCGCGTCCCATTCGGGCAGTCTGGAGGGAGCCAACCCCAAGCACTCACCCGCCCGCCTGCCGCCATCCATCATCCACCGAAAGCGACCCCTGCCCGACCTGCAGTTGGGTGCATCCCACACACGCATTGGCCCCGATTGCCATTCACATGTGGGCGCTGTCGCCCTCGTCGCCGCCCCCCAGTTTTGACGGCTTGTTTGCTCGACACAGCTTCAGCTTTTCGCCGCCAACTTGACCTCTTGTTCTGGCGCATCTGCCCTATCCCTCAATGCCTTAGGATAACACCGTTGTTGACAGAAATTGGAGATTCGAAAACGAGGAGGCCAATTCCTAGGCACAGCAGCACAACACCAGGGGCGGGAGCAGCATTGCTTATTCTTATTCTTATTGTCAGTTATCAAGGTACGACTACATCGACGAATCGACGACAACGAACGAAAGGGGACAAGTGCTACTGGGCAAGATCTCCAATAACAAGCGGCGGTACCGTCAGGAACCAGCTAGGAGCTACAAGTACACGATGTGCAGCGAGAGGAGGGTAGAGAAGCAACGACTTTACCCACTCGTCACCGTGAATTGGACAGTTTGAAGAGCTTTGCTGCGCCGACCGCACTATACGACGCCACAATACAAAGCTAGGCCGACGACAACACAGCTAGCGGCAGCTGCGAACCGGCTCAGGCACCACGGTAGAAATTGAAGCTTGGGAGAGAACATAGCGTGAAGGAGGGAACACAAGAGGAGGAGGATGAGCGGCAGCGGAGACGCCGACTCGGTCGGGTCTCTGCTGGCCGACCTCGCAACAAACTTAACAGAAGCACTACGTATCCTCATGTTTGCGGACAAACGAGGATGGGGACCAGATGAGTTTGAGCAAATCCGCGCGCTTGAGGAGGCGCTCGACGATGCCAAAAAGGACTTTCAGGAGATGGCGCCCCTAGTTCACGGGCAGTTTTACTATCAAAACGACCGGACTGGTATGTTGTGTCCCTTTTCTGTATAGGGTTGCGGACTGACTATCGTGAAACCTTAGTCGCCTCCGTTCTCGAACTTCGCTCTCTACGAACCAAGTTCGTAGCGCACGCCCAGAACTTCAAGGACTGGGTGCGCCAGGGCGGACCCATCAATCCAATCTGGGCACGGGAGACGGCGGACCTCAAGCGCCAGCTTCACCGCGCCCAATGCCGTGTAGCCGGCCGAATCTTCTCAGCCGAGCAAGATCAACCCCGCTGTCTGGGGGCCTTCCAGGTCTACCGTCAGCAACGGCGGGCCGAGGCAGAACGCGCCCGTCGTCAGCGCGTCCAGAACGAGCTTCCTCCGTGGCAGCAGCAACGAGAACGGCAGGTGGAAGAACAGGCGCGACAAGCTGCCAACCCAGGCGATCAACCCCCCAGGGGCAGCCTTGAAGCTCTTGTACCTATCTGCAACACCGTTGGGCGATTTGAGCGGCTCACACAACATGATGCATCATTCGTGTGCGATTTTTGTGACGGGTTCCTCGTCTGGGAGGACATACTCCGGGTGCCGTCAGCGCGAACCCACATAGCGCCATCATTAGGATACCCGCACTGGCAAGCGCCGGGATTGAGCAGTGGAGCGGACGAAGGCTTAGGTGTGGGCACTGAAAAGGTTGTCGTGTACCCACCGTTGGCGATTGCGAACCACATCCCTCCCGAAGAGGGCGACTGGCAGGCGAGGATATTGTGTCCGTTTTGTGAAGAGTATACGTACCTGGACCAGGGCGGTGAGGACAGCGAGGAAGAGGTCAAGTACAACCAAGACGAAAAGGGTTTCCCCAGCGTGGAAAAATTCCGCGAGCACCTGGAGTGGTACCATACGGCACTACCGGTGCCGGCGATACCATTACCGACCATATCCAATTCTGGGTCGAGTTGCAGGATTATGTAACGGCGTTTTGGGAGTTATTTACCACTTGGCTTTTGGGTTTGGTGCATTTCCTTGGATACCTATTTGATGTGGAGGAGGAGGGAGGGAGTTGATCTGGGTGGGGGCTCCGGTCCAGAACAGTATCCCGCCTGCTGGTTGGTTTGTATGCATGTATGTAAAAGGGGATGGTTAACACACAAGCGCACTGAACGAGTTGGAAGGAAACGCAGAAAGGTTTCATGACCGTGACGGCTGAGTTATTGATAGATGAGGCGCTGTTTCCATAAGCAATGTTGACAACCACGACAAGAAAGCAGAGATGAATAAGACAGCATGAGCAATTTGGTACGAGACCCTGTTCTTGTTAGTTATATATTATTGAGATCTTCAACATAGACATAAGACAGCCAACGTAACGCAATGTACAACAATGCGTCAGCCAACGAGGAGCTGAGGTGTATATTGACAAGAGAAAAGCCAAAGCAGAGTCAGGAAACACCCCGACCTTTTTTAATGAAAAGAAAAGGGGGCGGAGGTTGGCTCTCGATCCAGGAAAGGAGAGAGAAGAGAAAACAGAAGAGAAGAGCGCGCAAGACCAAACTCCATGCCAGCCAACCAACCCGCGATGCACCCAGCCTTTTTTTCTTTCTGCTTGATTCAACTTAGAAAAACCTCCACCATGTAAACACCAGAATAATAAACCCGAGCGCCGCAAACGGCCCGTATTGCTTGACTAGCAAATCCCAATTGATCTTCACGGCCGCGCGCTTGTACTTTTTGCTATCGTCACGCAACCGATTGCTCAGCTCACCCATGCGCTCGAGGCTGTCGCCGCGGTAGAGTAGATCCTCGATGTTCTTAGTCATGACTTTGGTGACATCGCGCAGCTCGTCGTTGAGCTTGTCGAGGTTCTGCGACGCCCGCGCGTCGCTGTAGGTGGCCTTGGTGCGGTTGATGAAGGTGTCAAACTCCATGAAGGCGTAGGGGCGCAGCACGGCGGAGAGTACTTGCTGCGCAGGATAGGTGGTGGAGAATTCACCCGCGAGATCGGAGAGGTAAGTGAAGGCGAGCTTGCGCGGGTAGGTACGGTCTGTTATGGCCACATAGACGACGTCCTGGGAGATGAGGTAGTGAAGGGTGTAGGGCCCGGATTCGATCGAGGCTTGGGGTTCTGAATTGCGATTGAGGCGCCGGAGGATTAGCTTGACTTGGGATTTCACTTCGGAGAGGGCGGACTCGGTTTGGGAATCGTCGACGGAGGCGCAGAGCATGAGGCCTGGGGCGGGGAGTTAGAACGTGAAGAGACTAGGGAGAGGTTGTAGAGAAAAGGTACCATCGAGCCTGGCGATTTGTGTTGAGCGAATCATGGTGGGCTTGCTATGTGTGGTTGTCTACTCCAAAGAACGACAACGAGGTCCCAATATCCCGGTGAGATTTGGAAAGCCGGCAGTAGATCGGCCGAGAACGAGTTGAAGAGCAGCTAACTTATGATTTCGCTGCACAATTTTAGCGTACGTGTCTTTGTTATATTCCAGAACAGAGTTTTTTAGTAGGAAAAAAAAAACTTGGGCAGCGTCGTCACCAAATTTAAGTGGCGATATGATTGTCTGGTTTCTATACCTCACTGTTTGTATCCAAAAGCTCAATGATGCAACCTGGCTTGGTAGGAACCTTGACGTGAGTGTGCCCCTGTTGCAAGGTGGCGCTTGCACGCATGCCGGGGTGTGATTGCAAGGCTGGCCAATCTGATTTTAGCGGTCCTGGCGCTGGCACAGGCGCTTCCAGCCTTGTACATAATAGTGCGCCAGCTTCGAAATGGCTGTTACAAGACGACTTCGCGGCAGCCTAAGACGAGTCAATTCACTCTTTTACACCCTACTCTAAATGAGGGCGACATGCTGGTAGCTATTACCCCCAGGAAGCTATTCTGTTTTATGGTTAGCATAGTTCAACATCGCCTACTTCTTATTCGCACCCTCAAAGGTGCACTGGTTGGAGAGGTACTGGTCTTATGAGCCCTTCGGGGACATGGTTGCACTTTCTTTCCCTTCTGTGTTGCGGGACAAGCATTTGTGCTATCGACTGTCAACCTCTCTCGCCTCTTCTCGTTGGCAAGCTGAGTAAGGGGGCTAAACTCAAATGGATCCAAGAATCCAAGTATGGTTTTAATCTTGTTTACATTTGCCAGCCACTGACTGCGACTTCTTACGTTCTTTTTAAAGTCGTTACCTGGAAGTGGGCATGCGCCGTGCCTTTTGCCATCTCCGCCCAAAACTCTCAACCACAAGTCATTCATTGCATTCCCTGGACTTTGTCCATTTTTTTTGCGTCTTTTTTTCCACGATCATCGTCTTGATTTAGTTCATCCAAAACACAGAGGCTCAGTACCACTATGGCTGAGCCAATCAACGATGGGAGCTCGCCGCTCTCGTCACCTCCTGATAGCGTCCTCGACCTCAACGAAGAAACATCGGCTCAGTTCAGCCCCACCAACTCAGGTGATGGAATGCAACCCATAAAGTGTGTCGAGGCGTCGGAGCCAAAGTTAGATCCCCTTCACGGGCCCAAGCTCTGCAGCAGTATTGAGGAGGGGTTGGAGACAGATGCTCCCCACAAATCCAAGCTCCTGGAACGGATTGAAGAGCTTAAGATGCCTTCCGATGACGAGATGCGTTCTGAAGAGCATCCTCGCAAATTCAAACTCTTGGAGCGGATCAAAGATCTCGAGAAGCCTTCGGACGACGGACTGGGCGCTGATGATCTGGTGGAGGAGGACAAGGCCCGGGATAGCATCATGGCGAAACCGAATGTAAAGACAGGTTGGCCTTCCCGTGATCCCAGTAGGCAAAAGGCATCAGTTCATAATGGAAATGCCTCCCCAAAGACCAACCGCCGCATAGTTTTGACCAACCGCAGGAAGTCGGCCAAGGAAAAGAAATGGGAGGCACCCAGTGTTTACACAGACCCAAAATCACCACTGGCTAATGCAGACCTCAGAGTAAGTCCGCCTTTTGGTTCTACTTAGCGCGACGCTTACATATATTGTAGGCGATGCTCCTCCAACCTAAGGCCTGGGATGTGCTCACGAAGGAAGAGAGGGCGGAGATTTTAGCCCTGTTCCCCGACGAAACACACGTACTCAATGCAGGAACGGAAAGTGCCCGCCCCAACATTGAGTCGCTTCAGAATGACGACAACTTCCGCCGTGACTGCGCCCGTTACCGCGAAAACATTGAGCTCGGTCGCCACGACGAGGAGTGGCTCAATCAGGCCTGGGCTGCACACGAAAAACACAAGCGTGGCGACTTTGACGAGCACCTAGAGCAACAGTTTGAGGAGGACTGGGAGATAGAAATCCCCGAAGAGTACCGCCTAAAACGGTCCCGGCCCAGCATAGATTCGGCGAGCTCGGACGTACGTCGCGTGTCCGGGTACAGCACGGCCTCGGAGCAGCACTCTGATTCGTCGCCAGCCGTGCCTCGCAAGATTCTCGAGAAGCTATCCCTAGCAGGGAACTCCCCTACCGCAGAGCCTAACTTAGCCCAAGATAGTTCACCTATCACCCTCAAGCGGAAGCGTGGTAGTGTCAGGGACGATAACGGCGATGATGACGCAGATGAGCTGGCACGCCCTCCTAAGGTGGCAGCCGAGTCGCCTTGTGCTGAGGAATCTGTCCAGCCCGCGGAGAAGGCGGCAGAGAGAGTCGAGAAGGTAGAAGATTATGAGGAGATGCGTCAGGTTGAGGGACCAACCTCTATGGATAATTTCAAAGCTGAGGTGGCCACATCGACATGATCCGTCCATCGAAAACCCGACATCAGCGAACGGCATGGCCCTCACACAACCATGTGGGTAATTCCAACCAGTCTCACTTGACACCTACCATACCACAGTTAGTCAAACGTTTCCCAACCCTGCGTTGCTCGGTTCGCTGACCTGAATTGAAATTCAGCCTTTTCCGCACCCAGATTGAGGATTATCGAAGACACACAAAACGAAAACATATGGGGTGGTAGTGAACAAGAGCTGCACGGGATACCAGGTCTGAGCCTTGAAAATATTACGCTTACCGATACGGCGGAGAATGTAAATGACTATAATTTGCAAATTAGAGCAGGGGGATTTTACTTCTCGTCCCTTCCCAGCCTGTTGCTTTCAGTGACCTATCCACTTCCCCCTGTCTTTTTCAACCGTTTCCCAAATCGCATCTCCATCCTTGCGCCAACGTCAAACACAACAACCAGCCCCTGCATGAAGACATCACCTAGAATATACAGCGGGCCATCCATGGCTCCGATACCCGTTGCGCAATAACCTGTTGTCGGATCCACGACCTGCGGGAGAATCATACTAGCTTTCTCGGTCCAGAACATCTGCCCGCCTATCTGGATGCCAAAACTGGGCGGCGTAGCATGGCAGTCCACAAACCACCCGCCTCGGGAGGGTATATAGACAGCGGAGGGAGTGAAATGCTCGTTTATTGAGCGTGCGATTTCTATCTCGGTGCATCAGCAGAAAGTACAGCACAGAACGAAATACAATACAGCACGCAGTCATAAGTAGAACCAAGGATGGATGAACAATACCATAGGGGAACACATTTAACGTTGTCCCGCTGTCAACAATAAGCTGGGGGACCACGTCCTCGGTAACGGCGCTGTGGTTGTTCTTCCACACCATGCGTTCGGGGGTCAGCGCATAGTAGAAGTAGTCTGAGCGACCGAAACTTCTGGGCATCTGTTTAATGATGGAGTTAGCGAAATTTCCCACCTTCCGTCTCTCTTGTTTTGTTCTCAAGGTTTCGTTGTTGTTGTTTTTTTTTAGGGGGGGGAGCGCTACCTTCTCTATCGGCACTCGGGAATAGTTTCCCACCTTGACATCCTGCGGAACACCACCCACGGCCAAGAAGGATTCGGATTCATTCTGTGACAGACCCAGGCTAAAGATGTGCTTGCCGATTTGGTTGGTGATGGTGGTGACGACGGGGTTGTAGTTGACGAGATTTTGTAAGCCGTCTTCGATGGGGCTTTTGCCCCTGAAGGACTCGGTCAAGCCTGGAAGGCCAAGACCCAGGATCCCACTTGAGATACCATCACCGATCCAGGCCCCTAGCGTTGCGAGGGCGATCTGTTGTTTGGGGATCGTAACTTGGGCGAGGGTCAAGCTATCCGGGGCACTCGGTCAACGAACGATATCCAATACCCATGTGGAGAAGCACAGAAGAGTTCAACTCACTCAGAGTATCCCATCTGTCCGTTAAGGAAAGCCCCAATGTCACCCCCGTAACTGATATTAAAGTGCTCTTCTATTTGACCGCCTGGGAATTCCCCTTTGAACATTGGACCCAGGTTACAGTGTGATACGAGACATTGGAACCCGTCCTTGACAAACCACGTATCGCTGCTACCCGTGTCAATCCGTAGCGCATATCTATGCCCCCCGGCCTGCACCTCGGCCAAGTACTCGGCCGGAATGCTGACGGGCAGCGCTTTGGCGGTACCTATAGGGCCTGCAAGTCGCCGGCCGGCATTAGTTTCGGGACCTGAGGATCGCCTCGTGAGCCGAGCCATGTGATGTGTCACTGGGACGTCTCTCTCGACAAGGGGCACAGCTGAAGCCGCAGCGACAAGCAACAGACTCGCTGTGACGAGACGTGGGAACGGCGAGTCCATGACAGTGTCGTGGCGACACTTGGCTGCGGCGTCAAGAGAGAATTCAAAGTGCTTATTTCCTAGCAGTTATATACAAGAAGGGCGCGGTGCCGAGTCGGGGCGAGGGAGCGAGAAACGGGGCTGGTTTACAAATAGCAGACAAGACGCAAACGTAACCAGTAACTGGTCAGGAACAGATGCGTGGTAACTATATGATGCACATGCGAACGGGAGACGGCATCGTCGAACAACGACGACACCATCTCCAATGCCCGCCGAGGCTCGTGCCGTCAACCGACCAGGTCACTCTAGACAATTCGATACCTGGATTGATCTGGATTGCTGGGGGGACTTCCAGCAAGAGCCAAGTCCCGGGTGCGCCATGGGGACTTTGGAACACGGGGGACTAGACTAGAGAATAGGAGTTATATTGAAGGTAATATCCTGGCCGGGACCGAGAGGGGGTTCA
>Ga0247763_1000565_pt1 | contig 22023 bp, 17 predicted proteins | sample UWRJL141409B4_FD_179926 | JGI IMG/M metagenome (GOLD analysis project Ga0247763, IMG submission 179926) | Plant litter microbial communities from Arlington Agricultural Research Station in Wisconsin, United States - UWRJ-L141-409B-4 | ecosystem: Environmental > Terrestrial > Plant litter >...
AGAACGAGCCGTCGTCGCAGTCGGGATCGGCGAGACACGCCGCACAACCAGACGCCTGACAATGCGCGGCGGTCTGGCAAGTGTCGCGCCCCAGGGTCGTCCCGTTGCAGCTGAGCCGGGAGGCCCCGTCGCAGGCGAACTCCGCGCCGACGTCGATGAACGCGGTTCCCGCGACGTTGCACTGTGAGAGGCCCTGGCCCGCGACGCAGCGGAATTCGCCTGCAGCACACGCGCACGCGGCGGTGCCGCCGCTCTCGACGCAGCCGAACCCGCCGCCGGTGTTGCAGGTGGTCTCGGCACGAAAGTCGGTGCGCGCGTCGTTGCACACCTCGACGACGTTCGCGTCGCACTGGCGCTCACCGGAGCCGCACGCGGGCGGGCGGCAGCCGCCAGGCGCGGTCGCGTCGCACAGCGCCGGTGTGTCACAGAAGACGCGCGGGCTCTGCCCGACGTAGCCCGTCTGGCCCGCGTTGCAACGCAACACCTCACCCTGGAGCGTGCACTGCAGATCCGCGGGGGCGCACTCGCTGTCTTCGCAGGCAGCGGTGGTCGGGCCCGTGGCTTGACACAGATCGGCCGAGTCACAGACGTCGAGGGGGCTCTCCGTGTTTTGCGCCGAGCAGCCTAGCACCTGTGCTCCGGAGCAGCGCGAGCTGCCGACCGGGTCACAATCCAGACACTGGCCGAGGTTCGCGCGGCAGAGCTGCGGCGTTCGGCAGACGGCGAGCTGATCTTCACGGCGCTGATCGGCCGAGCATTGGAACAGGCTGCCCTGGTTGTCGCAGCGAAAGCCGTTCGGCGTGGCGCACTCGAGACAACCGACGTTGGCGCCCGACGCCGAGCACAGGCCCGCCCCACATTGCACGGTAGAAAGCGTCTGACCGTTGGAGGAGCAGCGCGTGAACTGGTTATTGCTGCACGCCACCGCGTCGGCGACGCAGCGGTCGCACTGCTGGCTCGGAGCGTCACAGATCTCGCCCGCAGCGCAGGTGGCGACCAGCGTGAAATCGGTGAGATCCGTATTGCACACCTCCAGGCGCTGGCCTGCGCAGCGATGCTGCCCCTGCGCGCAGCGGCGGGCGCTGCAGGTCGTCTGGTCTTGCTGCACGCTGAGCTGACAGAGCCCCGCCGTCTCGCACGTCTCCAGGCGTTGCCAACCGGTGAGCGGGCTCTGGCAGCGCTCGAGGGCGTTGCCGTTGCAGCGCAGCGCGCCCACCACGCACGGGTCTGCGCACGTGCCCTGCACGGAGTCGCACTCCGCGGGCGTGCCGCAGTCCTCCACGTCGACCAGCGACGTCAGACCCGCGTTGCAGAGCCGGAGCATGCTCCCGTTGCACGCCGCGCCCGAGCAAGGGGCGGGGCACGCGCCGACACCAGCGCCCAGGTCGCAGAGCGCGTCGGTCGCGCACAGCTGGTGGTTCACGAAATCGGTTCGCCCAGCGTTGCACAGCTGCATCTGGCGGCCGGCGCAGCCAAACTCTCCGGGAGCACAAGCGGGCTCGCGGCAGCTCGGCGGCGTGGTCTGCGGCGAGCCGAGCGAGAGGTCGCACAGCTGCCGCGTCGCGCACTCGTCCACCGCGACTCGGTTGGGCTGGCCTTCAGGGTCGAGCTGGCACTCGAGCAGCGTCGTACCGTTGCAACTCAGCGCGCCGGGTGTGCAGCGGGAGCCAGCCACACAGCCCTCGGGCGTGCACTCCTCCGCCGACTGGCACTGCGAAATGGATACCGAGTACTCGGTGCGCTCGTCGTTGCAAGCCAGCCGCGCACCGAGCGGCGAGCAGATCACGTCCCCGACGTCGCACAGCGGCTCGAGGCAGCTCACCGCTGCGGGGTTCTGCCGCGTCGACTCGCACACGCCCGGCGTCACGCAGGCGTCCACGAAATCCCAGCCGTTGCGCCCGGCGTTGCACACCTCGAGCCGCGCCCCGCTGCAGCGCAGCGCGCCCGCGTCGCACACGGGCTCCGGGCACACCGCAGCTCCCACGTCGCAGCTCTTGGTGTCGCCGCCACAGGCGGCCGTGACCAGGTCATCGCAAAGCGCCGCGGTGGCGCAGGTGGCGAGCGCGTCATGCCCGCTCGGGCCGTCGTTGCAGCGCTGCAGCGTCGCGCCGTTGCAGGTGATCTCTCCGGGCACGCAGCGCTCGAGCTCGCACGCTCCCGCCATCGCGTCGCAGTGCGCGGCGGACAGACAATTCTCGATAGCCTCGAACCCGTCGCGATCCATGTTGCACTGGCGCAGCTCGGCGCCCCGGCACGTGATGCCTGGCTCGCACGCGGCGTCGAGGCAGCGGCTCTGCTCGCCCTCCGTGTCGACGCACAGCGCGGCGCTCTCGCAACGCTGAAGCGCACCCCATCCCGAGCCGTCGGGCTCGCACGCTTGCAGCATCTGACCCTGGCAGCGCACCAGGCCCGCGCGGCACGCCGTCTCTGGACGCAGCGGATCCCGATCTATCGCCGTCGAAGCGTCGGGTGAACCGTTGCGCTCCACCACCACTCCCCCGACGAGCTTGCCGCAGCCGACCTCGATCGACAGCGAGCAAAGGAAGAGCACCAACCCAGCCCATCGGGCCCCCACCATGATCATGGAGATCACGCCTCTCAGCATCGACGTCCCTGCTTTCGCGCGGACCAGGCTCCGCAAGACACCGTCGCTCACGCGCCGGTAAAACGAATAACCATCTACGAACTCTGCATCTGATGCAACACTGCGCGCAAACGACATCTCGAGGCTGCCTTATATTTCTGTTCACGGGCGCCCCAACCCGTGAAGGATTTGGGTGCGTTCATTTCTGCATGGCTGCCCCAACCCGTGAAGGACCTGGCTGCTCTATTTCTGTTCACGGGCGCCCCAACCCGTGAAGGATTTGGGTGCGTTCATTTCTGCATGGCGCCCCAACCCGTGAAGGATTTGGGTGCGTTCATTTCTGCATGGCGCCCCAACCCGTGAAGGATTTTGCTGCTTATTCTTCTGCACGGGGGTCCCAACCCGTGAAGGATCTTGGGTGGCAAGTGGCCTCATGCGGCGGCACCGCGCCGCCGATCGTGCGCCGGTTCGCTGCAGCGTCTTGGCTCGGTTCGTCGCAATGCACAGAGACGCCACGACCTTTCTGTCGCGTCCGCGTCGAGGCGTGGCGCGATCGAGCGATCGCCAGCGACGCGCGCTAGTGGGCCACGATCACTGCTGCAAGTCGCGCCAAGGAGTCTGCAAGGGCGGCGCCCACACCTGCTGCGCCGAGGTGGGACATATCCCACGCCAGCCCGTCCCCAGCGGCGCCAACGAAATCATGCCGGGGTTCGCGCCTCTGCCATCTCGCCTGGCGCTCGCGATGGCCCAGCGCCGGCGCTCGCGCGCAACCGAGATCATAGCGGGGCGTTCAGATCGGAACAGGCTCCGGGTGCGCAGCAGCTCCGAGGCCCATCAGGCGTCAGACAGGGCGCTCGATCGGAGGCAACACGCGGCGCAGCGTCGAGCCGAGCAGCGAGCGCGGCGCCACGCGAGCGCCGCACGCGATGCCCAGCAAGTCCGAGAACTGCGCGGGCCGCGCCGCGAGGTAGCGGATGATGGCGCGACGCAGGCCAGGCCTGCGCGCGATCTCCAGCATCAGCCAGGTGAGCGCGTGCGGCGTCGCACACAACCGCGCGTGATCGCTCGGGTAGCGCCACAGCTCGCCAGCCGCGAAGCGCTCGACCAGTGCGACGGCGGCGCGGAACCCGAGCGCGAGCCCCTCTCCACTCACGGCGTCGAGGTAGCCGGCGGCGTCGCCCACCAGCGCCACTCCCGGCGCGAGCACAGCGCGCACGCGCTGTTCGAACGGGCCAGCCCCGCGCACGCGCCCCGCCGGTTCGCTCCCCGCGAGCGCGCGCTGGAGCGCCGGAAAGCAGCTGAGCAGCTCTTCGTAGGGCGCAGGCGCGCCATGGCTCAGGAGCGCGACCCCCACCTCGCGTGGGCCGAGCGGCGTCACGTAGGCTTCGGCCTGATCCGTCCAATGCACCTCGACCCAGTCTGTCCAGGGCGAGCACGGGTAGTGGCGGTGCAGGCCGAAGCGCTGTGGACGCCGCGGCGGGAGCTCATAGCCCAGGCGGCGACGGACGCCGCTGCGCAAGCCATCGGCGCCGACCAGGAGTCGCGCGCGCAGGGTGCGCGGGCCTCCGGCACAGCTCAGCTCGGCGGCGAGCACGCGATCTCGATAGCGAAAGTCGCGCAGCGTGTGCCCGGACAGTGTCACCACGCCCACCGCTCGCGCGCGTTCGGCGAGCGCCCGCATCAAGCGCTCGCGCGCGAGCCCGCGCCCCTTCCGCTCGGGAAACTCGCCGGCGGCGGCCTCGGTCCCCTCCACGAAGCGGATGCCGCGGAACTCGACGCCGTCGCCGAGCGCCACTCCGAGCGCCTCCAGCACGGCCACTGCCCCCGGCATCATCCCTTCGCCGCACGCCTTCTCGGGCAGCCCGAGGTTCTGCTCGACCACCACGGCCGAGAGGCCCCTCGCGCGGGCCGCGATCGCCGTCACGAGCCCGACCGGGCCACCTCCAGCGATCACCAGGTCAAAGTCGGTCATGGCGGGTTCGAGCGCGCGGGCCAGAGCCGCGGGCGCTTGGCGAACCGCTCGGAGTAGCCACAGTGCTGCCTGAGCGCGCGCTCCTCGCAGTCGATGCGCACCGCGAGCAGCAGCGCGTTCAACACGCTGAAAACGCCGGCCGTGATGAACGCGGAGTGCATCAGAGGCACGGCGAGGCCCTCGGCGACGACCGCGAGGTAGTTCGGGTGCCTCAGGAAGCGAAACGGCCCCGAGCTCACGGCGGGCACCCCCGGAAGCACCAGCACCGCCACGTTCCAGCGCCGCCCGAGGGTCGCGATCGTCCAGTAGCGCAAGCCTTGCGCTGCAAGCGCGACGAGCAAGCAGCTCACGCCGAGCGCGGGGATGAACGGACGTTCGAGCGCCCACACTTCGGAGATGCACCCGATGAACAGACTGGTGTGCAGCACCTTCATCCAGACCAGGTGGCCCGCACCGTACTCGACGGCCCCCTCACGCCGAGCCCAAGCCGCGTTGCGCCGGCTCAGCCAGAGCTCGAAGCAGCGCTCCAGCCCGAGCGCGAGGATGAAGATGGCGTAAGCCTCGCGCGTCACCACTCGAGCAGCACCATCTCCGAGCAGAACCCGGGCCCCATCGCCATCAGCACCGAGCGGCTGCCGGGGGAAGGACTGCGCTCGCGCCAGGTATCGCGCAGCACGAGCAGCACGGAGGCGCTCGACAGATTGCCGTTGTCGCGCAGCTGCTTCCACGTGAGTTCGATCCGCTCGCGCGGCAGCCCGAGGGCGCTCTCGAAGGCCTCCAGCACCTTCGGGCCGCCCGTGTGCAAGATCCAGTGGTCGATCTGGTCGCGGCTCAGCTCGTGATCGGCGAGGAAGCGATCGACGTCGGCGGCGGCGTTGGCCAGCACCAGCTCCGGTACCCCCGACGAGAGCACCACCTTCAAGCCCTGGCTCCCGATCTCCCAGCCCATCACCTCCTCGGTCCCGGGATAAAAGACCGAGCGCGAGGCGACGATGCGCGGCCCTCGCGCGCGGAGCTCCGCGCCCGACAGCACCACCGCGGCGGCGCCGTCGCCAAACAGGCTAGAGGCGATCAGGTTGGGCACCGAGAGATCATCCGGCTGCCACGTGAGGCTGCAGAGCTCGACCGCGAGCAGGGCCACGTTGGATTCGGGATAGGCCTTCACCCAGTCTGCGGCGCGCGCCAGCCCCGCCGCTCCTGCCACGCATCCGAGCCCGAATATTGGCGTGCGGCGCAGCCGCGGGTTGAGATTCAGGCGATTGACGAGGCGAGCGTCGATCGATGGTGTGGCCATTCCCGTGACGGAAACGAAGAACAGGTGATCGAGCTCGTGCGGCTCGACCCCGGCTTCCTCCAGCGCCGTCGACAGGGCGCGGGCGCCGAGCTCGACGGCGACGCGCACATACTCCCGGTTGCGCGCGGAGAACCCCCGCACCGTCTCGTACTCTTCTTTCGGCAGCGCCAGGTGTCGAGCTCGGACTCCTGCGCGCTGATGGAACGCCTCGAGCCGAGACATGACGGTGGGCGTTGCTCCCCACTGTCGCCCGAGCTCCGCAAAAATCTGCTCTTGCTGATAGTAGTTCGAGGGGAAAGCACTGCTGACGGATGCGATTCTCACGAGTCTCGGTCTCCTCGGGGTTGAAGCCGCCGTACCGCGCTGAAAGCCTGGAGTCGAGCTCCCCGGCGTCCCGCACCTCGGTTAGGCTAGTCGCCCATGCAACGATTCTTGCTTCTGGCCAGCGCGACGAACGGTTTCCTGGGGGTAGCCCTCGGCGCATTCGGCGCTCACGGCCTGAAAACCCGCCTCGCAGATCTACCGGATGTCGCGAGACGCCTCGGCTGGTGGGACACGGCCTCGCACTATCACCTGGTTCACGCCGTCGCCCTCGTGGGGCTGGCGCTCGCGGTCGATCACTTGCCGCGGGCCTGGGTGGGGCGGGCAGGCGTGGCGATGTTGGTGGGCATCGCATTGTTCTCCGGCAGCCTGTATGCGATGACGCTCACCGGCGTGACCGCGCTCGGAGCGGTCACCCCGTTCGGGGGTCTGGCTTTCCTCCTCGGATGGTTGGCGCTCGGCATCGGCGCGCTGCGCGCACCGTCGCGACGATGAGCGGGTGCAGTGGGCGCCCGCCGAGCGTCAGGGCCCTTTAACCCAGGTGAAGCCCGCGCAACCGGGCAGCTGTACTCAGCCCAAATCCCGCGCGGGGTGGCTCGCCGGGGCGGCTCTTCACCCGGCCCCGTCCAGGTGCTATGCCTGTGGCAGATGGTCCCGCGTCGGGGCCGGATCAAAACGACGACTTCAATTCATGTCCCGGAGCGCGCGCCGCATCCAGGGCCAGCCAAGGAAACACGAGAGCGATGAGTGGCCACTCTAAATGGGCAACGATCAAGCGTAAAAAAGGCGCGGTAGACGCCGCTCGCGGCAAGGTCTTCACGCGCCTGACGCGCGAGATCTCGATCGCGGCCCGCATGGGCGGCGGAGACCCGAGCGGCAATGCGCGGCTTCGCAAGGCCATCGCGACCGCGAAGGCGCTGCAAATGCCCGGCGACAAGATCGAACGCGCCATCAAGCGGGGTACCGGCGAAATCGAAGGCGTGACCTACGAGGAGGTCTTGTACGAAGGCACGGGCCCCGGCGGCACGCTGCTGCTCGTCGAGGGTACGACCGACAACAAGAACCGCACCGTCGCCGAGCTGCGCAAGATCTTCGACAAGCACAACGGCGCCCTCGGCAGCACAGGCACCGCCGCGTGGGCCTTCGAGCGGCGCGGCGCCTTGACCATCGGCAAGGGCGCCACCGAGGAGCAGATCATGGAGTCTGCCGTGGAGGCGGGCGCCGACGACTACGAGAGCGACGGTGAGAACTGGACCGTATACACGCCGGTCGACATGCTCGACACCATCACCGGCGCCGTCGAGGCCGCCAAGCTCGAGGTGATCTCGGGCAAGCTCGCGCAGGTTCCCAAGAACTGGAAAGAGCTGCGGGGGCGCGACGCGGAGGTGGCGCTCAACCTGGTCGATGCGCTCGACGAGCACGACGACGTGACTCACGTGTACGTCGACTTCGACGTGCCGGAGGACGAGCTGCAGCGCATCGCTGGCGAGTGATACGCGGCGCTCGGGCAGCCAGGCGAGCGTCGGACCCGGCGCTCGCCTTCAGCTGATGAAGCGCCGGTGCCCCTCAGCTGATGAAGCGCCAGAGATACTGGGTGGCGAAATACGTGAACGCCGCGTGAGAGAAGAGCCCGGGCAAGAGACGCCCGGTCCTCTCGCGCAGGAAAGACCAGCACAGCCCGCACCCGAGCGCGGCGAGGAACACCAGCGGATTGGAGCCCGCGATGTCGTCGCGCAGCGTCACGAGCGTGGCCGCGTGCGACAGCGCATAGAGCAGCGCGGCCAGCATCCACCCGCGCTTACCCAGGCGCAGACCGAGCTCGGTCTGCACCCAGCCTCGCCACACGAGCTCCTCGCACAGCGCTATCGCGACCAGGCACACGGTCACCGCGACACCCGAGGTGCCGCCGAGCAGCAGCGCGACACGCAGCAACCACGCATGCTCGTTCGAGCCGGGAGGCATCAACCAGCGCGCGAGCGCCCAGCTCGAGATAACGAGCGCTCCCCCGAGTACGATACCGAGGGAGAGATCGCCGGGGCGCAGCCGCACGAGCTCGCTCAGCCGCCCCTGCCGCTGCAGGCGGTAGAGCGCGAGCGCTGACAAGCCAGCGTAGGGCAACGCCAGCCCGAGCCAGGCGCCGAGGCCCGTCGTCGCCGCCGGCAGCCGTAGTACGTAGGCGACGGCTGCTCCGACCACGAGCACCACGAACGATGCGGAGAGCATGCTATTCGGAACCTCCGGCTTCCTCACTCCGGAGCCTAGGCCAGGCGGGCCGCCAGGAACTCCACGATCTCGTCGCTGACGGCCCCTTTCGCTCCCGCCAGCGGGACGGCAGAGTCGGCGCTCACAATCAGCGCCCGCGTGTCGTCGGTTCCGAGCGCGTCCGCGGCGGCGTTGGCGACGATCGCGTCGACGCGCTTGCTGACGAGCTTCTGCCGCGCTGCCCTCTCGAGCTCTGCTCCCTGAGCGGTCTCGACGGCAAAGCCCAGCAGGAACGGCGTCCGACCCGTTCGCGCTCTGCCGATCTCGGCGAGCAGATCGGGGTTGGCCACGAGCTTTAGATCGAGGTTCTGCTCCGAGCGCTTGAGCTTGTGCGCGGCGGCGACGTGCGGCCGATAGTCGGAGACGGCCGCGCACATCACCAGGGCGTCTGCGGAGCGCGAGGCGTCACCGAGCACCCGCGCCAGCGCAGCCTGCATGTCGAGCGCGCTGCGCACGTCCACGCGCGAGACGCCCGCCGGGGTCGCGAGCGAAACCGGGCCCGCCACGAGCGTCACCTGCGCGCCGAGGCGCACGGCGCTGGCCGCGATCGCGAAGCCCATCTTGCCGGAAGAGCGGTTGGTCAGGAAACGGACCGGGTCGATGTCTTCGACGGTGGGGCCCGCGGTCACCACCACGTGCTTCCCGGCGAGCCGAAGCGCGGGCGCTCGACCAGGAGGCTGAGCGACGCCCACGTCCGCCGTCAGGGCCCCCTCGATCGCAGCCACGATCGCCTCCGGCTCCACCATTCTGCCGACGCCCATTTCACCCGACGCGACTTCGCCGAACACCGGCTCGAGCAGCGTCCAACCTGGCGTCTGGCGGATGCGCTCGACGTTGCGCCGCGTCGCGGGGTGTTCCCACATTCGCGGGTGCATCGCAGGCGCGATCAAAACAGGGCAACGCGAGCACAGCAACGTGGCCGTCACCAGGTCGTCGGCGTGCCCATTGGCCAACCGCGCCAGCAAATCTGCGGTTGCCGGCACGACCACGAGCACGTCACTCTCTCTCGCCAAAGTGACGTGCAGCTCCCCGGGAGCGCGGAACATGTCGACGTGCACCGGGCGCCCCGTCAGGCCAGAGAGGGTAGCTGCACCGACGAATCGACGAGCCGAGCGCGTCATCACGGGCTGGACGATCGCCCCGGCTCGGAGCAGCGCTCGAACGACGAGGACCGCCTTGTAGGCGGCAATGCTCCCACTCACGCAGACTGTAATCTGCCGCCGCACAAGGGCGCCGCGCATGGTGTGGGGAAACATCGCGTCGGGAAACATCGTGTCGGGAACGGGTCCCTCTGCATCGTCGATCATCTGTTGCACTCGAGGCTCGCTCAGCGTACGCCCGCCCCGGCCGGGTAGATAGGCATTCCAGCGATCCGCGGGCGCTGAAACCGGCGGCGCCGGATCCCGACCCCTCGCGTCCATTCTGGGACGGTCGCGCTGCTCGCGAGCGCAGCCTCCCGCGGTCCGTCCCCCGTGCTGGACTTGGCCGCGGGCGTAAGAAATGAAATGTTGTGTATGGGCAAACGGACGAACTATGACGCCCAAGTGTTGATTCAGGCGTCAGGGAAACTCCGCGCAGGGATCGACACCCCTTGGGCGCCCGTCGTCTGCAGGCCTGTCCTTTGCGGGAGCGACGAGCCGGCCCGGCATGTCCGAGTAGGCGCATCTCTGGTAGAATACCGTCCGGTTTTCGCATGGTAGGCACCAACCAGCAGGCCGCCGCTCGGCCTCGGATCGTGGGTCGCTACGCGCTATTCGACGAGATCGCTGCTGGTGGGATGGCGACGATCCACCTCGGGCGCCTGGTGGGCCCGGTAGGGTTTTCGCGAACGGTCGCGATCAAGACGCTGCATCCTCAGTTCGCGAAGGATCCCGAGTTCGTCGAGATGTTCCTCGAAGAGGCTCGCCTCGCCTCTCGCATCCAGCACCCGAACGTGATCAGCACGGTCGACGTCGCGACGGCCGAGGGCGAGGTGTTTCTCGTGATGGAATACGTCGCGGGAGAGTCGCTCGCCAAGCTGGTACGCAGCGCGTTGAAGAAGGGCGACCCGATACCCGTCGACATAGCGGTCAGCATCCTGGCCGGCATGCTCCACGGGCTGCACGCGACGCACGAAGCGAAGAACGAGCAAATGGAGCCCATGCACATCGTGCATCGCGATGTGTCGCCCCAGAACGTGCTCGTCGGTCTCGACGGCGTCGCGCGAATTTTCGACTTCGGCGTCGCAAAGGCAGCGGCGATGCGGTCGCAGTCGACGAGCGACGGGCAGATGAAGGGCAAGCTGAGCTACATGTCGCCGGAGCAGCTCAACAGTCGCGACGTCGATCGCCGCACCGACGTATTTGCCGCGGGCGTGGTGGCCTGGGAGTGCCTGGCGGGGCGGCGGCTGTTCGCTGGCTCCGATCCCGGCGAAGTCTTGGCAAAGGTGCTCACGCTCGACATCCCGGCCCCGATCGACGTGTTGAGCAGCGTCCCGCGGGCCTTGAGCAACACCGTCATGCGAGCGCTGGAGCGCTCTCCCGAGCAGCGCTGGCAGACGGCGCGTGATTTTGCGATCGAGCTCGAGCGCAACGTGGTTCTCTCCGCCCCCCACGTGGTGGGCGACTGGGTCGCGCAGCACGCGGGCGAGGCCCTGCAGGATCGCCGCCGCCGCGTCGAGGCCGTCGAGCGAGCCTCGGCAGATCTCGGACACGTGGGCCCGGGCGCCGCAGCGGCAGCGACCGCAGAGTTTGTCGCGCCCGTGAGCGCGCGCTTTGCCCAGGCGGAGCCCGCCGAATTGCCCGCGTCGGGCTCGTCTACGTCGCGCTCCTCGACGCTCTCGGTCAGCAGCAGCGCAGCCGCGAACGCCACGACGACGGTCCGCCAGCTGCTGTTCGCGTTGTTGATCGGAGCGCTCGGCGTGGCGGTCGTCGGCGGCGTCTGGTACTGGCAACAGCACGCGCTCGATGAGGCCGATGCCCGGCCTGCCCCGTCGGCGCTGCCCGAGCCGTCCGACATGGCTCCGACGGCGCCAGCGCGCTCACCGAGCCGGGGTGGAACAGCAGCCCCCGACAACGGCACGCCGCCACCCATGGTCGAGGTCAACTCGTTGCCGGAGAGCGACGAGGTGGCGGATGGCGGAGCCGTGATCGCCGGCGCCGATCCGACCCGAAGCGGCGCCAGCCGCAGACGGGTCAGGCGACCGAACCATACCGCGCGCGCCAGCGCGACGACGCCGCCGAAGGTTCCGCGGCCCGCTGCCGCGCCGGCGACCGTCCCGGCGGCGCAGAACCCTGAGTGCTCGCCTCCCTGGTACGTCGATGCCAAGGGCATTCAGCGTTTGAAGCCCAAATGTCTCGAAGGTGACGGCACGCCGCGCTGAGCGGCGACGCTCTGTAGGGCGAAGTGAGCACATGTCACACGCCCCCGAGCAGGATCCGTCAAACGCTCGCTACGTCAGCAGCACGGCCCTTCGAACGCTGGCGGCGCCGGGCGAGACGCGGTTATCCTGAGTTCGCTGCATGATGAAACAGAAGGCACGATCGGCGCGGGGAGCTGGGCTGCGGCGGATGGTGTGGATCCTGGGCAGCGCGGGCGCCGCGATCGCGGTGAGCCCAGCGGCTCGAGCTCAGGACACAGAGGCGGCGACCGGAGAGGTCCCGAGCAAAGCGAGCTGTGCGCAGGCCTACGAATCGGCGCAGGAGAGCCGCGCCGCTGGGCAGCTGGAAGAAACGCAGACGCGCCTGTCGCTCTGCGCGCGCCCCGAGTGCCCGAGCTTCGTTCAGAAAGACTGCGCGCGCTGGCTGGAAGAGGTCGAGCAAGAGCTGCCGAGCGTGGTCATCCGGGCCGATGGGCTCGACGCCGAAGCCGCGCGCCAGGTCGCCGTCACGATCGACGGCAAGGCGATCTCCGACGCGCTCGGTGGAAACCCCATCGCGCTCGATCCCGGTCGCCACGAGCTGATCGCCGAAGGCCCCGGTGGGAGCCGGGTCACGCGGGTCATCCTCGCTCAGCAAGGCGTGCAGAACCGCCGGGTGGCGCTCGATTTCGAGACCGAGCCGAAGGCGACCCCCGACGCGGCAGTTGCGGTCGACGTGGGCTCAGCGGGCGGCTCACCGCTCCGCCCGTATGCTTACGTGGCTTGGGGCGTGGGTGCCGTCGGGCTCGGCATGTTCGCCGTGCTCGGCACGCTGGGGCGCGCCGACGAGCGCGGCTTCAAGGACGACTGCCCGAGAGCCACGGAAGACCCGATGCTGGTCGCCGATGGGGTTTGTTACAAGCCGCACGCCGACGAACGGAAGGCAGTCTACGAGCGAGAGTTCGTGCTCGCAGATATCGGTTTGGTCACCGGCATCATGGGCGCGGCTGCCGGCACCGTGCTGTTCATCCTCGCCGTTGCCGATGGCTCGAGCTCCGATACGGGCAGAGCGGCGGGTGAAGCTGGCCTTCGCCTCGACCTCTCACCCACCCCAGGTGGCGGCTACGCCAGCGTCGGCGGCGCCTTCTGAAAGCGAGCTCGGAGTCCCGGCGCGGCGCGCTCAGAACCCCAGCGCGCTGCCGGTCTGAAAGATCACGAAGCTCGTCACCCAAGCGAGCGACGTCATGTACGCGAACATGAAGAGCGGCCAGCGCCATGACCGCGTCTCGCGCTTCACGACCGCGAGCGTGCTCATGCACTGGCACGCGAGCGCAAAGAATACCATCAGCGACAGCCCGACGAGCGGCGTGTAGACGGGCTTGCCGTCGGCGTGCATCTCGGCACGCATGCGCTCCCGCAGCGGGGCGTCGTCGTCGCCGATGTCCCCGAGGCCGTACACGAGGCCCATGGTCGACACGAACACCTCGCGCGCCGCGAACGCGCCGACGATGCCGACGCCGATCTTCCAGTCGAACCCGAGCGGCTCGATCACGGGTTCGAGCGCCTTGCCGAGCTGCCCGCCGAAGCTGCGCTCCAGCTGGTAAGCTCCGAAGCTCGCCGTCGCCTCGATCGCCGCTTCGTTCGGGGCGACCGATACGCTCGCCGCGGGCGCTCCAGCCGACGTTTCCAGCTGGGGGGGCGGGTCGACCTTGGGGTAGCTGAGCAGCAGCCACATCAGGACTGTGAACGCCAGGATCACGCTACCCGCCTCACTCAGGAACGCACGCGCGCGCAGCCACATCATGGTGAGCACGCTGCCGACGCTCGGCCAGCGGTAGGGTGGCAGCTCGAGAATGAGCGGCACCGAACGCCCCTTGACGAGCGTCCGCCCGAGCACGGCGGCTGCCACCAGCGCGATGATCGTCGAGAACAGATACATCGCCACCATCAGCAGACCCTGCACGGGCACGAAGCCAAAGACCGAGCTCGGCGGAAACAGCGCGCCGATGATCAGCGTGTACACGGGCAGGCGCGCCGAGCACGACATCAGCGGCACGACCAGCATGGTGAGCAGCCGATCGCGGCGGCGTTCCATCGTCCGGGTCGCCATGATGGCCGGCACGGCGCACGCGTAGCCCGACATCATGGGCACAAAGGCGCGCCCGTGCAGGCCGACAGAGCGCAGCGCCCGATCCATCAAATAGGCCACGCGCGCCATGTAACCCGAGTCTTCGAGCAGCCCGATGAACAAGAACAAGAGCAGAATCTGCGGCAGAAAGACGACCACATTGCCGACGCCGTCGATCACCCCGAATGTCACCAGATCCCGGACAAACCCTTCGGGCAGGCCGCCCTCGAGCGCCGAGTGTACGGCGGCGAACGCGCCCTCCACCAGGCTCATCGCGGGGTCGGCCCACGCGAACAGCGACTGGAACACCAGCAGCATGATCGCGACGAAGAACACGAAGCCGTAAGCGGGGTGCAAGAGCACGCGGTCGATGCGCTCGGTGCGCGACGGCCCGCGAGCTCCCCGTGCGTCGCTGCTCCTCGCGGGGAGCTCGCCGAGCCGGGCCTCCAGGTATTGATAGCGGCCCTCGATGATCTCGCGATCGATGTCGCGATCGCTCGCCGCAGCGAACACCTCCGTCGCGCGCTCGCGCAGGCTCGCAGCGATCCCCGTGAGCTCGTCGTCGGGCTCGAGGCTCGACAGCGCCCAGAGCGCCAGCGCCCGCTCCCGCTCGACGTTTCCCTTCCACTCGTCGGGCAGCGCGGCCGCAACACGGTCGACGTCGCGCAGCAGGTCCGGGGCGTAGCTGACGTGCACCCGCGGGCGGCTCGGCGTGGCCAGCTCGGCCTCCACGGCCGCAGCGAGCTCGGCGATGCCCGCGCCGGTACGCGCGTTGGTGGGCACCACGCGCACGCCGAGCAGCCCCTCCAGCGCGCCCGCGCTCGGTGCCCGGTCGCCGGCTTCATCGACCATGTTCAGGGCGATCGCGACGGGCACGCGCAGCTCGATGATCTGCAGCGCGAGGTACAGGTTGCGCACCAGCTGACCCGCATCGACGACCACGATCACGAGATCCGGGCGCGGGTTACCCGCCCAACCGAGGATCGCCTGCAGCGCGATCTGCTCTTCACTCGAGCGCGAGCTCAACGAATAGCAGCCCGGCACGTCGGACACGCTCACCTTGCGCCCGGAGGGGAGCGGCATGTCGGCCGAGCGCCTCTCGACGGTGACTCCGGGGTAGTTGCCGACTCGTTCGTTGCGGCGCGCCAGGCGGTTGAAGAGGCTGGTCTTGCCGACGTTGGGGTTGCCGACGAGCAACATCGTGGGCTGCCTCGCCGCTGCAGTCGCGCCGGGGCCGTGCGCCGCCGGATGGCTCGGCCCCGTCAGCTCGACACTCCCACTCGCGCTCTCGCTCATGGGGCGCTCTTGGCGAGCCCGGGTGTGAGCGTCCCGAGGCGCACCGCCTGCTCCGCCACCGCTCCGACGACGCGAACCTCGCGCGCCTCTGCAGCCCGAATGGAAAGGTTACAGCCCCGAGCCGAGAGCTCCATCGGGTCGCCGAAGGGCGCGACACGCAGCACCTCGACGCGGGTCCCCGGTATGATCCCGAGCTCCATGATTCTCCGACGAAATGCCCGTGCACCTCCGACCGTCTCGACCACAACCGCCACGCCGGGAGCCACCTGGTCGAGAGTCATCATCCGCGCCACGGCCTATAACCTAGATGATAACGGCTTTCACCTCGAATGCCGCCCGGCTCGATCGCGCTCAAGGTCGGTGGCCGGCCAATAGGCCTTAGTCGCGGGAGGTTGTGCAGAGGAGCCGCGATCGTTGCATGCCCTGCCGGGGACCCGAGCGCCAGCGCCGGCGAGTGTTCGTTGAGTGTTCGCGCGAGCCAATAGTAAGACGCTCGTCCGCAAATGACTCAGCCCGATGCACCTCGAGAGCCCCGCGTATCGATCGTTATCCCCGTCTATAACGAGGAAGCGATCCTCCGATCCGCCATCGTCGACCTGCGCGACAGGCTACAGCCTCTCGGCTGGGACTACGAGATCATCATCGCCGAGAATGGCTCGCGAGATAAAACGGCGGAGCTGGCGGCGACGCTGTCGGCGCGCTACCCCGAGCTACGCTCGCTCAGCGTGGGCGAGCCGAACTACGGCAAGGCCCTCCGGGAAGGCATCCGCGCGGCGCGCGGCACGTTCGTCCTGTGTGACGAGATCGACCTCTGCGATACCGACTTTCATCAGGCGGCGGTGCTCGAGCTCGAATCGGGGCGCACCGACATGGTGATCGGCTCCAAGTTGATCGAGGGGGCGATGGACGAGCGCCCCATGCTCCGGCACGTCGCGAGCATCGCGTACACGGCGCTGCTGCGCGGCCTGCTCGGCTTTCGCGGCACCGACACCCACGGCCTCAAGGCATTCCGACGCTCTGCCATCCTGCCCCTGGTCGAAGCGTGTGTGGCGGACAAGGACGTCTTCGCCAGCGAGCTCGTCATCCGCGCCTACCGAACCGACAAGCGCGTGGTCGAGATCCCGATCCGAGTGCTGGAGAAACGGCCGCCATCGATCAACTTGTTCAAGCGCGTACCGAACGTTCTCACCAACTTGGCCAAATTGACCTGGGTAATCCGGGTCCGCGGCTGATCGGCGCCGCTTTTTTGGCTCGTTTGACGAGGTTCGGCGAGGCTTCCACGAGCATCCGCTCACGGCGGGCGCCTCTCGGACATGCACCCTCGCCCGCCGCTCCGCCTCGTTCCGTGCATCGTCGTTCCTTGCATCGCGCTCGCGTCGTCGAGCTGTGACTCGCTCGTGCCGGGACCCGCGCTCTCCAAGCCGGCGGGAGCGCTCGAGCTCGGGGAGCGGGTGCCGCGTCTGGGTGAACAGGATGCGATCGGACAGGTGCTCGTGCGCGTGTCGCGGAACATGCCCGACTACCGCGGTCTGCTCCGCAACCGGAGCTCGGATATCGTGTTCAAAGACGAGGAGAGCACGGGCGCAGACCGCATGATGACGCCACGGCTGGAGCGCCGGCTGTACACGCTGAACCGCCTGGTGCGGCGCGAGTGGGACGGCGTCAGCGTGCGGGTGACGGAGGCGTGGGACGAGAACGGCGAGCACGGACCGTCGAGCGCCCACTACGAGGGCCGCGCCGTCGACCTGACCACGTCCGACGTCGATCCGAGCAAGCTCGGGCGCCTCGCCTTCCTGGCCGTGGAAGCCGGGTTCGACTGGGTCTATTTCGAGGACCGGACGCACGTCCACGCGTCCGTCCGGCGCTGAGGCGCGCGCGGCGCTCACGCCAGGCTCACGCCGGGCAAGGCTACTCGAGCTTGTGACGCATGCGCGCGCGGGCGAGCTGGCGGCGCAAGAGCTCCTCTTGCGCCGCGAAATCATCGACCACCTGCGCCTTGCGCAGCTCCTCCTTGACGTTGGTCTGCTCGCGTCGCTGCTGCAGCCGCCGCAGCTTCGACAGGTTGTCGATCAGCACGCCGCGCGCGGCGTCGAGCTTGGCGATCTCGGGCACCGCGAGCCGCATCGCCACCTGAGCGCGCAACGACTCCGGGAAAGCTCCGATAAAGCTCGGAGCATCGGCCGCGGCCGTCGACAGATCCCGGCCCTGGGCGGCGAGGGCGCCGATCACGCCGAGGCCGAGCGCGAGGTCGCCGTCGGCCACGTCGAGCTCGGCGACGACCTCGGGGTCGGCGAGCAGCGCCGGGTACTCCAGCGCGGCGCCGAACGCCTGCTGGCGGATCTGGTCGACGCGGCTCGGTGAGCGCGCCTGCTCCGGAGGCATCGCGCGTTGGACGGGGGCCTGCGGAGCCAGCGTGCCACGCGCCGCGCCTCGGACGGCGCTCGAGATGGCGCGGAAGCTCTTGATGTCCTCGCCGGCAAACACTCCCAGCCGCCCGGCGATTTCGTCCGCGAGGCGCTCGGCCATGGCCTTCGCGGCCGGATCCTCCTCGCTCTTGATCAGCTCCTCGACCTCGCGCACCTTCGCGGCGCGGGCGACCGCGTCGTCAGTCGAGAACCCCGTGCGCAGGACGGTGTCGATCAGGTGCTCGAGCAGCCCGCGCGCGCCCGCGAGCACTCGATCGATCGCCTCGCGGCCCCCGTCACGCACCACATCGTCGGGATCCTTCCCCGGCGGGAGCTGGGCGACGCGAGCCTGAAGGCCCTGCGCGTGGCACGGCTCGCGCGCGGCGCGCGTGGCGCGCTGACCTGCCGAATCGCCGTCGAAGAGCAGCGTCACGTTGTTCGAGTAGCGCTTGATCTGTGCGGCCTGCTCGGCAGTGAACGCGGTGCCGAGCGGCGCGACGACGTGGCTGATTCCGCGCGCGTGCAGGCTGACCACGTCGAAGTTGCCCTCCACGACCACGCAGCGGTCGCGCTCACGTATCGCCTGCCGAGCCTGAAACAGGCCGAACACCGTCTCCCGTTTGCGATAGATCGGAGACTCCGGCGAGTTGTAGTACTTGGCGGGAGGCTCGGGGCGTGCTGCATCTTTGCGCGGCGGCGGCTGACCCGCGCGCGCGAGCTCTTCGGCGGACGGCTCCTCCAGAGCGCGGCCGCTGAACGCGATGATGCGCCCCTGCAAATCCATCACCGCGAACATCAGCCGGTGCCTGAACCGATCGAAGTGGCCGTCGCCCGACTTTCGCTCACCGAGCAGACCCACGACCTCTGCCGCCTTCAGGTTGAAGCCCACCTGACGCAGAGACTTGGCGAGCCCGTCCCAGCCGTACGGCGCGTAGCCGACGCGGAACGCAGCGAGCGCCGCCTCCGCGTTTTCGGCGAACTCGGGCGCGAGCTTGCGGCGGCGCAGCTCGGCGCGGGCGTGGCCCGCCAGGGGGTGCTCGCGCAGGCAGCGCTCGAAGTACTCGGCGGCGAGCGAACCGGCGCGATAGAGCTCGTCCTTTCGCCGGCGCGCCTCGGCTTCCTGCTGCCGGTCGGCGTTCGAGCCCGTCTCCTGGACCTGGATGCCGGCGCGCTCGGCCAGCTCGCGCACCGCCTCGGGGAAGGTCAAGCCGTCGAGCTGCTGGATGAAGCTGATGACGTTTCCGCTCGCCTGGCAGCCGAAGCAGTGAAAGAAGCCGCGCTCGGCGTTGACGTTGAAGCTCGGTGTCTTCTCCTTGTGGAACGGACAGAGGCCGAGATGATTCTGCCCTCGGCGCTCGAGCCGCACACGCTCGCCGATCACCGACACGATCGACACGTGGTGGCGCACCGCTTCGATGGTTTCCTGAGAGATCACGGTTGGAACAAAACTGGGGCGCAGCCGATGAATTGGTCAAGCCCCGGCGCAGTCTTAGGAGGTGTGCCGCGTGGCATACGCGCAAAAAGCGCCCTGACTCGCGAGCCGCTCGCGCCTCGCCGGCGCCGCCGTTTCCGGCCGCGCTCGAAACCCGGCGGGGGTCTGACGGTCGAGCCTGGAGGGCTTGGCAGTGGTTAGGCCAACATGATAAGGCCCGCCAGGCCCGAAGCCGCCAGGAGCGGTGCGGCGGGTGATCGAGCTCCTTCCTTGCCACCTGGCTGTGTGGCCCAACATCGAAAGCGTCGTTTATGGTGAGTCATGGTACGGATGTGGCGGCAGCTGCCGCTGCTGGGCGAATTACACAGGTGATCGGGCCCGTCGTCGACGTGGCGTTCCCAGCCGGCAAGCTGCCGTCGCTGCTCAACGCGTTGACGGTGACCAATCCCAACATCTCCGACGCGAACGATAACCTGGTGCTGGAGGTCGCGCAGCACCTGGGCGAGTCGATCGTGCGCACGATCGCGATGGACACCACCGAAGGCCTGGTCCGCGGCGGCATGGCGCGCGACACCGGCTCCCCCATCTCGATGCCCGTCGGCCCGGCCACGCTGGGGCGCATCCTGAACGTCGTCGGTCAGCCCGTCGACAATCTGGGACCCGTGAACACCACGCGGCACCTGCCCATCCACCGTCCGGCTCCCGCCTTCGTCGACCAGAGCACCAACGTCGAGATCTTCGAGACGGGCATCAAGGTCGTCGACCTGCTGGCGCCTTACCGCAAGGGCGGCAAAATCGGGCTGTTCGGCGGCGCCGGCGTGGGCAAGACGGTGCTCATCATGGAGCTCATCAACAACGTCGCCAAGGCGCACGGTGGCGTGAGCTGCTTCGCGGGCGTCGGTGAGCGCACGCGCGAAGGCAACGACTTGCTGCTCGAAATGGCCGAGAGCAAGCTGGAGACGGGCGAAGCAGTGCTCTCGAAGACGACGCTCGTCTACGGCCAGATGAACGAGCCGCCGGGCGCGCGCGCTCGGGTGGCGCTCAGCGCGCTCACCTGCGCGGAGTACTTCCGCGACGAGGAAGGGCAGGACGTGCTGCTGTTCGTCGACAACATCTTCCGCTTCACCCAGGCGGGCAGCGAGGTGTCGGCACTCCTCGGCCGCATGCCGAGCGCCGTGGGTTATCAGCCCACGCTGGCCACCGACATGGGCGCGTTGCAGGAGCGCATCACGTCCACGAAGAAGGGCAGCATCACCAGCGTTCAGGCCATCTACGTGCCCGCTGACGATCTCACCGATCCCGCGCCGGCGACGACCTTCGCGCATCTCGACGCCACCACGGTGCTCTCGCGCGCGATCTCCGAGCTGGGTATTTACCCTGCGGTGGATCCGCTCGACTCGACCAGCACCATGCTGGATCCGAAGATCGTCGGGCAGGACCACTACGACGTCGCCCGTGGCGTGCAGCGCACGCTGCAGCGCTACAAGGACCTGCAAGACATCATCGCCATCCTCGGCATGGATGAGCTCAGTGAAGACGACAAGCGCGTCGTCGATCGCGCCCGCAAGATCCAGAAGTTCTTGTCGCAGCCGTTCTTCGTCGCCAACGCCTTCACGGGCCTGGCCGGCAAGTACGTGCCCCTGCGCGAGACGATCGCCGGCTTCAAGGAGATCCTCTCTGGCGCGCTCGATTCGTTGCCCGAGCAGGCCTTCTACATGATGGGCAACATCGACGAGGTCAAAGCCAGAGCGCAGACCCTCAAGGGCACCAAGTAATCGTGGCCCAGGCCCAGTTTCACCTCGAGATCGTCACGCCGGAAGGCGTGCAGCTCAGCGAGGACATTGACGAGCTCACGGCCCCGAGCGTCGACGGGCAGTTCGGTGTGCTGCCGGGGCACCGCCCCATGCTGGCGGCGTTGACCACCGGCATCGTCACGTACCTCCAGGGTGGCGTGGCGACGCAGGTGGCCGTGGGCGCCGGTTACGTCGAGATCCACGGCGATCGCGCCGTGGTGTTGACGGACCGTTACTCCACGAAGGAAGCGGTCGATCCGGTGCGCGTGCGGCTGAACCTCAAAGAGGCGGACGACGCTCTCGACCACTTCGCGGGTGAGCTCGGCTCGAGCGAGCACCTGGAGCTGATCGCCAAGGAGCTCTGGGCGGCAGCGCTGCTCGAGCTCTACGGCGATCCGCCGCCGCCCACCATGCGCGGCTACTACGAGGCGAGCCAGCCCGAGAACTATGTGCAGACGGCGGGCGAAACGCCGAGCGACGAAGCTCAGGCCTGATCGTCCGGCGGCGGCGTGGGCTCGGGTGGCACCAGAGCGGCAGCCATCCGAGCACGCGCTTCGTTCTTCGCGACGCGCGTCGGAACACCAGCCCGATGTGGCTCTGACGTTCGACGTGGCCTACATGCCGGCGTCTGAATCCGCGACCGCTTGCCGTCGTCGCTCGCGCTCGACGGCGTCGTAGACGACGAAAGGACGCTCGAGCACGACGCGCTCGGCGACCAGCACGCGGATATTCCAGAGCCCGAGTGGATCGTCTGGAGCGAACGGCAGGGCCTGCTCGAAGACGGCTTCTCCGGCGCGAAAATGCGCGCGCCCGAGCTGCACCGGGCGCGGTCGGGCGCGCCGGCCCTGGCTGTCTGGAGTGCGCCGCCCCTGCCCCGGCTTGCCGAGCTCCCAGCGCACCTCGAGCGCGCGAGCCGGAGGTGGTGTGTGCGTGAGCCGAAACCCCTGGCGCTGGCGGGCGGCGTCCAGAGAGAACGGGATCTGATCGCGCTCCTGCACCTGTCCCCCGTAGAAGATGCCGAACTCCGCCCTGATTTCGGGCTCGCCGGCCTTGCTCGGCGCCGTGCAGGCCGCGAGCAGCGCGAGCGCCAGTCCCCCCGCGGCAGCGAGGCGCGAGCGCGCTCGCTCGGGGCTCGTCGGCGGGCGTCGCTCGGCGGGGTCCTCGAACGGCGTCGCCGTCATGGGGGCGCGGCGCCTCCG
>Ga0247763_1000567_pt1 | contig 22007 bp, 17 predicted proteins | sample UWRJL141409B4_FD_179926 | JGI IMG/M metagenome (GOLD analysis project Ga0247763, IMG submission 179926) | Plant litter microbial communities from Arlington Agricultural Research Station in Wisconsin, United States - UWRJ-L141-409B-4 | ecosystem: Environmental > Terrestrial > Plant litter >...
TGCGTCCCACTGGTATTTTGTCTCTCTCTCAACGTCATATATTTGTCTGTTTGTGGTTTGGTGAAAGTTCAAGATGGAGGGAGTGGCCAAGAGGTAACTAGGGTACGGGGAGCACAGGAGTGTCTTCCCCGGAAGGATTTACATCATGATTCTGAGCCTCACCTGTGCGGACACAAGGTGCATATCTCGGTCCCTTTCTTGCCTCCCCTCTCTTCTTTCCAAACCCGGCCATCCAGTCCCTGTTATCCTGTAAGATGGGCCGATTCACCCTCACCGGGGTGGAGAAGACTTGGGGTTGGATGTTTGGTACGGAGCATGTCACCGGTATTCCAGGCCGAAAAAATAGAAGAGTTTGGGGGCCAGAAATCCCCAGTCCATGAGCCTGCGACCATCGGAGGCTCGGAGGAGGAGTAGTAGGCTGAACTGGGATCGGGCTATTCTCACTTGGTTTGATATCGGTGTTCTCCTCCTCATACCGGTCACACTAGCTTGTTGACGGCATTGATGGGTAGCTGAAGAGCAATCCTGGATATGCCCAGGTAGTTAATTCGTGAGCTGATGTGAAAAAGGCGCCTGAAGGAAAGAAAAGTGCCAAGTCAACCACGGAGTATTCCGTCAGCCGTCAGTGCGAACAAACAAGGGCTCACCCAAACTGTCCATATCATATACCTGCTGCCTGCTTTGCTGTTGCGCCCGCCACACTGAATCCCGGCGTCGTTTGCAAAACCCTGCACGCGCCTTGCGCGTATCACGCAGGCCAGCAGGACAAGTTCCTCGAACAGGTGGCCGCTGCGCAAGCCTTTCGGGCATTGCCCTGTCAAGCTGGTGCAGAGTCTGTGTCAGTGCCCGAACCGAACGTTTGGCGATCTGCCTGCCACTTTTGACTGTGCCTTCGCCATGCATTCGGCAATAACCTTGGTTTGGCATCCATTGAGAGCTAACCTCCGGTGATATGATAAACAGTGTATTTATTTCCTCGTGAACGCTAGAGTCGCAATGCTTAGCCCAAGAGTGGTGAAATCATAAATGACTCGGGCTGCCAGGGGGAAAAAAAAGAAAAATACCAAGGAAAAAACCCAAAAATCCTTCTAGAAGACACAGGGATGAGAAAACCCCTGCTCCCTGCTAGCCCTTGCCGGGTGGTGTCATGGCATCGCGGCCCCGCTAGCACGCTTGGTGATGAATGGCCAAGGTACGTTGCAAGGAAGGAACCTAGGCAGGTTAGAGTCCAGTTCAGCTCTGACGAGTCCCTGACATGAACTGCCTGGCTTTTTATCTCTTCCTGCTGCAGCAGCGCATTGCAGATCTGGAGGAGTCGCTATTTTGGCCTGACCGCTTGTTGCCGACACCGCCAGACCCTACAAAGCAAACGGTATAAGATGGTCGATATGTATAAGGCGTATGCAGGGGCGTGAAGCCTGCTTCCATCTTGAGTAAGCCGGTGTGAGGGGCTCACGTCGCCGCAGTCGCCCGATTGGCCTCCCAAAACGAAGAAAGATATATGATCAAGGTTATATATACACAACCACGTTAGATACACAGGACAAATACAACTCCAACGGACAGATGCGCTGGCACAATCTCGGCTTTCGGTCCTGTGACATGCCGAGATACGACCCTGGTGGAATTTACCATGTCTCCGGCCCAAACTTCTGCCCCTGGGGAAGGATAACTTGCACGGCCGTGCCCTTGGAATCCATGGTGCCCTGGACCACGTCGTTTCCCCACCAGCGCGGAGGACTGATGTTGTGGATTGTAAAAGCAAAGAAGATGGTGACCGTTGCAAAGGCCAGTCCCAAGTCCAGACCAGCCGAGGTCAAGAAGTTAAGACGAGTCCACCAGCCAAAGTTGCGCTTGCGAATGCGGTACTGGAACAGGTACCCGACCATGCCCCATGATAGGTAGTTGAGCGGCGTGGCGGGTGGGATAGCTCCAGCTCCGCCAAAGATGAGTGGCGCCATGAGGAAGCGCGCCGGCGACTTGGGCCACCGCTTGACATAGAAAAATATGACAATTGGCACCACCGCCCCGACTACAAAAAAGAACAAAAGCCCGGCGTACACCTGGCCCGGTGAGAACATTCGGGCGGGACCGATGAGACCCCAGATGACCGAAGCTGTGGTATCATTATTAGTCAGATATATACACAGATATTTATATATTATCGCATCTCACCGCCCTCGGTCACTTACCGGAAAAGAAAACCTTGCCGCCCGGGCATGTAAAATGGTCCGACTGTGTCGGTGTGCAAACCTCAGGGATTGTCTTGAGTGCGTAGTTGAGTGTTGCAACCTGCACAAAGCAAGAAAAAGTCGTTGCCACGACCTGCGCCATGAACATGGTACGCGGCGGTATCTTCATGTAGTGGCCAAATTTCAGGTCTGAAACAAATGTCAAGGCCTGCGACATGGTAATGTAGCCAAACGTCTTGAAGCTGTCAGCTGTTAGCAACCCCGCCCTTGCCAAAAATCTGATACACAAGCACTTACATCATCAGCGCCAGCGGCCTGCCTGGTTGGATGTAGCCGTAAATGAACTCTGTCAGCACATTCAGGCCAATCTGGTTGTTGGTGACAGCCTGGATGATGCCAATCGGCAGCGCAAAGGCAAACGAGATAAACACAGCCAGTAGGAAAGCCCACCAACTCAAGTTGGTCGGCCAGCCAAGAATCGTGATAAATCCGAGCGCAAGCATCTGTTTTGGTCAGGTCAGCATCCTTCAGCAGGGAGCTTGCAGCGACATAGCTGGTGTAGCATACGATTCCAAAAAGCGACATGTACCACCATGTGGGCGCTTCCTTGTATTTCCTCATCATCTTCATGTGGACGTCGGGCTTCTCGCTCGTGCTGCTCTTGTACTGCCGCCAGATAGTCTTGCCGTGATGCAGGTACGTGTACACGACCAAGGCCACGATGGCGGCAAAGGAAAGGCCGTACGAAATGGCAAATGTCGTACTGCAGTGGTCAGCGCGGACAGAGAATGACCTCGACAAGCATTTTACCTCAGAAATAGGGGCGAGTAGTTCTTGTACGCCTCCTCATCTAACCTAAAGTCGGCAGTGAGGACGCGGGAAACGTTATAATGATGGCCACGATTATCATAAGTGCTGGAATCGCTCATGGGCAGGTACTGGGAGTACCATGCTCCGCTGTAATGCATAACCGTTGAAAGCAGGATGAAGAAGCTGACCACACCGATCATGGTGTTCGCGATGGCGTGCCTGTCAGGATTAGCTTGGTGTTCCAGGACGCAGTGACGTGTCCTACCACGGTGGTACTAGTGGCGAGCCAATGTAGCCCGAGATTTGGGTCCAGTCGAACGTGATAGGAATGATGGACAAACCCGTGGTGCCGCCAAAGAGCTGATTGACGACTGGGCTGTTTGGGGCCAGCCAAGTCATAAAGGCAAACGAGCTCAGGAACTGAGCGAGGAAGCCGGGGATGAAATAATAGACAAAGGCACAAATTGTGACTAGGGCGAACCACCGATAGCGAGGAATGGAGCCGCCGATGACGCTGGGGTCCCTCACGTCCTTCTTTTCGTACATGGCGTTCATCAGCGTTGCTGAAACCAGGTTACCCGGCCATATCATTGAGGCGGGATACACGAGAAACTTCCTCATCATGCCGGCGATTCCATATCCTAACGACTGGGTCGATATGGTGAGTAGTAGCTGGAACACAAGACCAAAGTTCTGCTTATAAAACACAACTTGGGCGAGGATGATATCGGTGGCGTAGGCGACGGAAAAGGAGACACTGGCCATGACAACGATGATGGTGTGCTCCTTAATATTGAAAGGCCCTGGATTTAGGCTCCATCGGTGCCCAAACGTGGTAAACTCCCTGTCCGGCACGAAGCGGGCCCAAGCATGACCGACGGGCCACGCAATGACCTGGGCAATGAGGGCACCAAGACTGATCGAGGGAGAGCGGAGGGAGAAGAGCGTGTTCATCGAAGCACCTAGGAAGATCAGTGATAGACCAATGCTCCAGGCCCGGACCGTGTTGCAAGGCAGATCTTCGTCAAAGTTACGCACTGCCGCGCGGACTTCGGGGTAGGGCGAGTCTTCATCTTCGTCGGGTTGCTTCAATGGGTCTTGGTCGTCCAGCTCTAGAGAGACACGGGAATGCCTCTGCGAGTATTCCTCTGGGAGATTTGGGTCGAGAAGAAGTTCATGCTCCGACATGTCGTCATCTTCTCGTAGGGTACGGACAGTGTCCTCGTGCCACTCCGGCCTTTCTTTTGGGCTTTGTACCGCCTCGACATGGATGCTTGTGTCCCATTCTTGGGCATCTTGCAACTCAATTCCTGTGTTTGATACGCCAGCCTGGGGCCCGCCCGTTCCGGTTACCGACCGTGTCATGGCGCGTGATTCCAGGGGATCATGACCTGGCACGTGCCGTGGTTGAGCTCAGGGGTTCACGTGATTTGGGATGAGTAATGATATGGCGAGTTTGCTTCATCGGGGGACGAGTGGACGTTGTAGCGGAAGGAGATAATTCCGTGGGACACAGGATGGTGTATCAGGACTCCATCCTCGACACAGAGATGCGATGTGCCTTTGACTCGAGACAATGAAGGGCTGGAGTTTCGTGTTCCGGCGTCTCGGGGAGGTAGTTTGTGTCACCTACTAGTGGCCACGAGCGCCCCCAGTGAAAAAGACAGAGAGGCGATCTCGTCGTGAATGCCGAGTTTTTGCGAATAGATTCGACAGTATAACTCGATCAGTTGGACAGTATCAGCCTTGCAGCAACTTCGGCGAAAGGTCCAGGTCTGGCCAAGTTTGGCCAGGTGGCGTCTGAAGTCGGATCCCGGCTTGCGCAGTTGAAGGCTGAGCGGCGCGGCACGCTAATTCCAGCCGACGCTAACCTGAAGCAGTGGGGCATCAGCTGAAGCTTGAACCAACATGCTAGCCGAACCTCAGCAAACTCTCCTCCTTCCATCCTGGATCCCATGGAATCATGCGAAGAGTTGTCGTGACCGGCCTCGGCGCAATCACGCCGCTGGGAGTCGGCGTGCGTCCGACCTGGCGCCGGCTGATCGCGGGAGACTCGGGCGTCGTCAGCGCCGCCCATCTCGAACCGCAAAGCAAGTGGCGCGCCCTGCAGAGTCCCATCGCCGGCCTTGTTCCCACTACCAGCACCAACCAGACCAGCATCACCCAAGATGGCCAAAAAAGCACTTGGAACCCCTCAGACTGGCTAGACGCAGCCGACCGACGGCGCATGTCCAAGTTTACCCAGTACGCTGTGGCCGCCGCCGAAATGGCTCTGGTCGACGCTGGATGGAAACCCGAGATGCAAAGCGACCTCGAGGCAACCGGTGTTTGTCTCGGCAGTGGCATCGGCAACCTGGATGACTTTTATGCCACCAGTGTGGCCTATGAACAAGACGTAAGGGTCCAGCGACCCTAAGTTTTTCCGTCGAGAAAGTTTGCTAAGTCTTTGTTTTTCTTGCTGGTCGATGTTTCAGGGCTACAAAAAGGTGTCTCCACTCTTCGTCCCCAAAATCCTTATCAACCTTGCCGCCGGCCACATTGCCATGCGCTATGGCTTCCGCGGCCCCAACCACGCGGCAACAACGGCATGTACCACGGGCGCCCACTCAATCGGCGATGCGTCGCGCTTCATCGCATTTGGCGACGCAGATGTCATGGTAGCGGGCGGAGCCGAGGCCTGCATCCACCCCCTGACCTTTGCTGGTTTCGGTAGGGCCCGGTCCTTGGCTACGGCCCACCAATTTGATCCAGCTGAGCGGTGTAGGCCGTTTGATGCTGACCGCTCCGGCTTTGTTGTGTCCGAAGGCGCGGCCGTTTTGGTGCTGGAGGAGTTGGAGCATGCTAGGGCCCGTGGCGCGTCCATCCTCGCTGAGCTCCGGGGGTATGGGTGTAGCGGTGACGCCTATCACATGACGGCTCCGACTGAAGACGGCTCCGGGGCTTTCTTGTCCATGAAGAGGGCTCTGATAAATGCCAGGGTCAAACCTGGCCAGATTGACTACATCAACGCTCATGCTACGGGCACCCAGGTTGGCGACGTAGCAGAAGCGGCGGCCATCAGCACCCTGATGAGAGGCGAGGTCGTTGATGAAACTAAGGTTGCGGTGAGCAGCACGAAGGGTGCCATTGGCCATCTTCTTGGAGCTGCAGGCGCAGTCGAGGCATTGTTTTCAGTCTTGGCCATCACGGAGGTATGTCCTTTCTTGAACCTCTTGGAGGGCCGACAGCAAAAAGTCTAACCTGACCAGGGCGTCGTTCCTCCGACGTTGAACCTACATAATCCGAATGTGGGAGCCAGCTTCAACTTTGTGCCGATGAATGCGCAGGAGAAGAAGGTCAGAGTGGCCATGTCCAACAGCTTTGGGTTTGGAGGGACCAATGCATCCCTGGTGTTTTCTGCGCTTGAATGATACCATATTGTAGCCGTGTTACATGTATATGTCTGTAATATCTACTTGATCAATACACTGAACCGCGAAGTCTTAGTATTTGTGCTTTGATTCAGTCCTCCTTTCCAGCGCCAGGGGTTGGGATACCCTAACCCTGAATCTCCGATAAGATAAGGCTCAAATACTACATGATGTGAACCACCTTCCCCCAAGCTCGAACAGCACGCAGCGAACAACCTACCACCCCACATGGCTTGTCGCAATTGCAATTCCACCCTGGGCGTCCTATTACGACGCCCTGCGCCGTCACTCGGGCCGACCTACGCAGCCCCCGCTACTCAATTCACGGCAACCACTGCATTCCCTTCCCAAAGAATCCACCTCCGCCTCCAGTCCTCCGCATCCAACCCCGAACCCCCCGGCCGCGAAAGGGTCCAAGACCTCCGCCGTCAGGCCGCCTCCGCGGCCTCCCGGCGCTCTCCCGTTGCCGGTGTCGGTGCCGCATACACTGTCTATGGAAACACCGAGCGCCTCACCCGCCTTGTTGCCGCCCAAGCGGACTACACAATTGACGCTGCGGATCGCAAGGCCGGAAAGGTCATTTTGACGCCCGATGGGGAGGAGGTTGGCCGCCCGCTACCTCTCCCTCACTCCATCACCTCCGCTGCTTCCACTTCAAGTGGAAAAGAAGGCGGAAGCGAAAGAGCAAAAAGCATATGGCACGGCCCCTTCGCCCTCCCACCAACCTTCTCTACCTGGGCGCACGTCTCCATGCTACATCTGTATCTGCTCGTCGCGCGACTAAGGGCACTGGATGATACCGCCGTGTACAAACAGTGGCAGGCGCAGGTGGTGGATCATTTTTTCTATGAAGCGGAACGGAGGATCGTCGAGGTGCATGGGATCACCTCGGGGATGTTGCGACAGAAATATCTAAAGGATCTGTTTGTCCAGTGGAGGGGGGTTATACTAGCGTATGATGAAGGGGTGGCTAAAGGGGATGCGGTGTTGGCCGGGGCGGTTTGGAGGAACTTATTCAAGGGGAGGGAGGAGGTCGATGTGATGGTTTTGGCGGGCGTGGTGGGGTTTATGAGGAGGGCTTTGTCGGAGTGGGATCGGTTGGAGGATGGAAAGTTTTTGGAGGTGTTGCATGGGATGGGGGGCGGGGTGGGTGAGGATACATGGGCGAAGTGGGCGAGGCAGGAGCTGGCGATGGTGAATATGCCGGCGATGGCGATGAGGAGCTGATTGGGGAAGCAGTGGGTAGTTGCCCACTCGAGTAGTGGGGTTTATGAGAAAACCATAGAGGTGATTGGCGAGTAAAGGTAGAAACAACTGTATGATTATGTGTGAGTAGATAGCAGTTTCTAGGATCATCGATCCACCCGCTCCCACATCTGGAACTCATACTCGGTCCCGTTCTCCTCTTGGACCCCCTCAGGGACCTCCACGCCCGTCCAAGCCTCCAGCTCGGTATGGGAACTTCTCTTCCACCCAGTCGTCTCACCCTCGCTCAACTTCAGCGGAAAGAAAGTATCACATTCAAAGTCAGTCAGCACCCTTGTCAGCAGGATCCTCCGCGTCTGCGCCAACGCCAGTGCCGCTCCGTAAATTTGTCCTCCGCCGATGACAAATACCTTCCGGGGTGTGAAGCCCTGCTGTAAGTGGGCAAGGGCATCTTCCAGTGAAGATGCAAACGCCAGCTCCGGGGTTGTGCCGGGTTTGGGTGGCTGAATAGTCGGGACGGACCGTGAGATAACCACGTTGAGTCGGTCGGCGAGGGGACGGAAGCGAGGGGGGATGGAGTCCCAGGTTTTGCGGCCCATGATGACGGCGTTGGGGTAGGTCTGGGGTGTTAGTTTTATTGATAAGGATTTGGGCAGGCTGAGGAGAAGAGATAGGAGACATAGAAAGGGTTGAAAAGGGGGGCGGGATGGAGGGAGAGAGAGCATAACTTTGCTTGGATCGAGACTGGATCGTACGTCGGCTAGGAATGAACCACCCCATCGTGGATGGGCGAGGAAAGTTAACGATAAGGGAGGCACATCCAACTCAGGCCGAATCTAAACCCAACTTAGGCCTAGACCGACCAGATTAAGCCAAGGTCAAACCTAGGCCAAAGTAAGGTCCAAGATCAAGTGCCCCAGGACAAACCCTACCCCAACCCATCACCCACCCAGTCCAAACCGAGCGAAGTGCAAGGTTAACCCTAGATCAAGGCAAAGGTCGGTCGAACAGGATCAAACACAGTACCACACCCAGTCCCAATACATCATCAACACCCCCCGTCTTCAAACAAGAAAAAACCAAGGATGGAAAAGAAGAGGAAAAGAAAGAATGCGTACCCCACTCTTCGTCTTTGTAACCCTAGCGAAATACGCCATCTCCCTCCGCAGTCCCGTCCATGGGAGGGTTCCCGCGCGACCGATGCCCATGTCGCGCGTGGCGGCGAGGATTAGTGTTATTTCCATTCTCTCTCTTTCTTTCTTTCCCTCTATCTCCGTATGTCGCGTTGTGTGATGTATATAATGTGTTTCCCAGAATAAGTATTGGCTGTGGTGGGTGTGTGTGTGTGTTGTCTCGATGAGGGGATGCTGTTGTAAGATATGTGGGGTCGTGCGTCTACGGCTTGAGTCGAGTGAGTTGAGGTGAACAGTCCTCCTCTCCTCGTCTTTTGCTGGTGAGTTGAGAACGTGTGTTGTAAATTCCAAAACCTTCGAGGATAGACTATCCAATTGCTTGCTTGTCGTTTGGAAGTGGCATTATTTTGATTTGCTTGTTTCGACCTCAATGGTGGTTCAGTGACACACGTGTTGCGGACAATGAGATCTGAGGTTGCCTTGATGCCGAAACGCCAATGCCAACCTCACCAATACAGACCGCAATAAAGCCTCAACCAATCATCACACCAGCGGCCTGATTAGCATAGTGGCTAATGCGTTGCACTTGTATCCTCATTCGACACATGCAAAGATCACTGGTTCGATTCCAGTATCAGGCATTCTACAATGTTTTGCTTTTTGCCTCACCTCGAGACTATCATCAGAAACAAAGTAGCGTGTGTGCATCATCTATTATAGCTACAATACACCCTACTCTAAACACAATTTCCAAGACCACATCACTCACCCAGGGGTATTCACCCAAAGCATCGCAAGTAGCCTCAGACTTGACTACATATGCCCCATGACATAACGCGCGCGTGCCCCGAATCATTCCTATCGCACAACCAGAAAATTCCAAGCGGCGCCACTGTGAAATAGAAGCTTTGCTGCCTTACCGTCCTTCCAAGCCACCAAGTCGTTGTCCATGGCCCCGACTTGCCCAAGCAATAACGCCGTTCCAACAACCATCCACCATAATAGTATAATACTCAAGTTGGTGAGAATGCACCCCGTAATTCGCGTTCCTCATCACCGCATCTTTTCTCAATCATCCTCGCTCTGCATCCCACTGCTTCCCCCTCCGTTGATTTGGCCACCCGCACCGCTCGAGCTAGCGCTAGCTGCCGAGTTGGAGATCAGCCTGATCCGTGGCACGCCCGGTGTAGGCTGGGGTGTCTCGGTTGCTGTTGATGGGGCTACTGATGTATCCTTAGTCGATCCTATGACCGAGGGGTCCTCCAAGGCTCGCAGCTCAGGGTCACTCAGCTCCTTATCGAACTGATCCCTGTAAAATGCCTGTCCAATGTTAATTCGACACTTTTCAGCCAATGTCAGTCAACCAACGTACCTCAATAAGATTCACATCCTGGCAGATGCCGCTAGATTCTTCGTTGAAGGTTCTGCAGTTCTTCACCATCAAATCCAAGTCTCTCCGCAGGTCGGCCAGGCTGTGATATTCCTCCTTCTTGATCTTCTTGAGAATGTCGTTCATACAAATGGGGTTCGTAATGACAATGTAATAGTCAGCCCACTCGCGTTTGGGCGGGAGCTTGACAAAAGGCCCAATAATGAGACGCTTTGGCGGACCATCGTCGTCGTCCTTATCATCGGGATTCTCCTCTGGGGCATCGTCGTCAACTTCAAAATTCATCAAGCCGTCGTATATCCTCTTCAGGCTCCTTTGCAGCTTCTCACGAGTCTCAGCAGGCATCCGACCATCGCCGTTCGAGGCTGCCACCGCATTCTTGGGAGGACGTCCTTGTGGTCCTCGCCTCTGCTTTTTGGCTGGCGGCTCTTCGTCACCGTCTTCCGCCTTACGCTTTTCGGCGTTCTTGCTTCCGGGCTTGCGCCCACGCTTCTTGACGGGCGTCTCCACCTCTTCAGTGCTGGCGCGGCTGGCAGAAGGCGAGTTCTCCATGGAAGCATTGGTAACTGCAATCCGCCGAAGTTTGTTGTTCTCTCGTTTCTCTTTACGAGCGGCCTTGCGTGCAGCAGCAGCCTCAGGTGTGTCTTCATCGTCATCCACAGCCATGAGCCACTGCTCCTCTGTAAGACCATCATCATACTTGACCTTGGTACGCTCGCGGGCGCCACGACCAAGGATAACCTCATTCTCCTCTTCGACGGGATTGCCTTCCGTGAGGTAAAGTTCGGGCAGCTCATCCTCACCCATCAGTCGAGGAATAGCCTTGCACCCAGGCTCAGTTCCGTAGAGCGGATCGCGAGCCCGTTCTTCGTCAAGTTTTTGGAACACAGTAAGCTCATCCTCGGTACGGGCCAGGATCATATTCAACTCTTCATCATCCATCTCCTCTTGCTCGCCGCCTTCAGCCATATCAGCGGCTTCAAGAAGCGTTCGGAGCATGGCGTCGCGATCTGTTTCTGAAGACTTGTTGTCGAAGCGACCGGCCTGAATAATTTTACCGTCCATATCGAGCTTAAACCGAGCTCGCTCGAGAATCTTCTCTTCAACCGATGCAGAGCTGATCAGCCGCAGAATCCGCACCTCGTTCTTCTGACCAATGCGATGGGCGCGATCCTGGGCCTGCAAATCCTGGTGAGGGTTCCAATCAGAGTCGTAAATAATAACGGTGTCAGCGGTCTGCAGGTTCAGACCGAGACCACCGGCGCGGGTGGACAGAAGGAACATAAAATATGGCGAATCAGGTCGGTTGAAGTCCCGGAGAAGGTCTGAGCGGTCTTCCGACTTGGTCGTGCCATCGAGACGGAGATACTGAACACCGCGGAAACGGAGGAAGTCCTCCATGATGTCCATGATGGCTGTCATCTGGAAGAACATAAGCACACGATGACCCGTGGCCTTGTACTTGGGGAGAATCCTGTCGAGCAGCTCGAACTTGCCGGCTGTTCTCCAGAGGAGATCATTACTGATGTTGGCAGGGTTCATCTGGTTCTCGACCTCGTCAAAGACGAAAGGGTGATTGCAGAGTTTTCTCAGCTGCATGATCATGTTGCTGAGACCGCGAGCTCCCGTCTTTCCGCCTTTCCCGTCGCTAACGAGGATCTTTTGATGTGTGACCATCTGCTTATAAAGACGGGACTGCAAGGCAGAGAATTTGCATTTGATGACCTTTTCGGTCTTGTCGGGAAGATCTTTCTCTACATCCTTCTTGAGACGACGAAGCAAAAACGGCCGCAGCACCTTGTGAAGGCGGCGAATAACGAGAATTTGTTCTTCTTCGGTGAGCTCTATCTTGTCCTGGCCACCTGTGTTGGCGAAGGGCGTGTTGAACCATTCATCGAACGTCTTGGCTGACTTGAAAATGTTGGGCAGGACGAAATTGAGCATAGCCCACAGCTCGCCTAGATTGTTCTGCAAAGGCGTACCGGTGAGAATGAGACGGAAGCGAGTGCTGTAGTACTGCTGAATGGTGCCACTGAGCTTGGAATTCGCGTTCTTCATGCGATGACCTTCGTCGATAATCATGTGGAACCACTTGATCTTGCTTAGAAGGGGCCGATCCTTGATGATATACTCGTAGGTCGTGAGCAAGACCTGGAACCTGCCCTGGCGAATTTTCTCTTGCTGTAACTTTCTCGCATTAGGAGGACCCTTGTAGACCACCTTGGTGACCGAGGGAGCCCACTTGTCGAACTCAAGGTTCCAGTTGGTGAGGGTGCTAAGGGGAACGATGACCAGATACGGGCCGTTCTGCTGCTTCTTTTCAATCAGGTAGGTGATCAAACTGATGGTCTGGATCGTCTTGCCCAGACCCATTTCGTCGGCAAGGATACCGTTGAGATTGTTGTTGTAAAGGGAGATCATCCACTGCAATCCCTTGATTTGGTACTCCTTGAGTGTACCGCCGACTAACATGTTGGCTTGCTGTGTGACTTCCTCCTTGATCCGATGGGCAACCGCATAATAGTCGATCTTGCGGCTCCGGTCCTCGCCTTCTTCCTCTGCCTCGCTTTCCTCCTCTGGCAACTCTTCGACGTCGTCGCCGTAGCGTTCGGCCGCTTGCCTCTGCTGCTGCCTGACCGAGGAAGCCAGCTGGTGCAGGAAACCATCGGTCTGGCGAAGCAAATGGGTGATACGGGTATCCTTGGCCTGGTCGAGCAGCTTGAGATAGGCCTCTTCATCATCAGCCTTCAAAGCCTGTAGACGCTGCTTGGCGGTCCTCTCGACTCTCTTCTGCTCCTCCTTCTCAATATTGAAGTGGTGCGAGAACATCAACCGTCCCATCTTCTGCATCTTGTTCCGCTGGCCGTGATCGTGGTTTGCGATCTCAACACGATGGTTGGAGATGGCCGTCAAGAAGTCGTTGTGCTTCTTGCGCTCCCGATGCTCACGCGCATCCCTCTGTTGCTTCTCAAGCTTCTCTGTTATCCTTGCCTCTCTCACGCTTTGCTTCTTCATCCGGCGATACTGAGACCGGTTGGTAGTCATGGCCAGATTGTCGTAGTGCAGCATTTGTCTCCCGATCTTTTCTCGTAGGGCCCGCTGCTTCGAGTACAGAGCCAAGGACTTCATTTCGATAATAGCCCTTAGCTTCGCGGTATCGTCGGGATCAAGGACATCCTTGCTGGTATCCCAGTGGGCCAGGTTTCCAGGCAGGCTCTTTAGCTCCGAGTATCGCGCGCTCATGCGATTGAAGACAACCTTCTCACGATCGGTTCGCAACTGCTCGAAGTCAATTCCAGTGGGAAAGATGCCTGGTATTATGAGACGGTTTTGTCGCTTAGCATGCTCGCTGTAGCTGATGGCCTTCCGGACCAGGCCGCCATCGTATGGGGACTTCAGGGTCTTGAAAGCGCGTGGCTTCGGGACTGTCGCATCCTCTGACTCGACAGTAGGGACTCCATTCTCGATTGGCTTGGCATCTTCCTTAGGAGTGCTTGCGGAGGCGCCGGCTGATGCCTGTGCTGCCTGTTCTGCGAGTGCAGCATGACGCTTTGCTCGGTGCTCGTAGATCGCCTTCTGCATCTGATAGGGAACGCCGACGTTTTTGCCAAGCAACTTGAACGCTTGGATTTGCGTTCTCAGGAGCGCCAGCTGCTGTTGTGTGAATTGAGCCTGGCCTTGGCTTGGCGGGGCAGACATGGAGCTAGATGTAGGGGTGCCGGATGCCGGAGGAAGAGCCGATGCGCCGAGTGCGGCTGATGATGATGGCTGACTTGTCTGCGTAGTGTTTTGCTGCTGGGGAGGACGATTTGGTTGGGTGCCATTGATAGCACCATTGGGGCCGTTTTGCATTTGCTGCTGCATCTGCTGCTGTTGCATCTGCTGCTGTCTTTGCATCCTCATAATCTCATTTTGCCTCTGTATACCCGCGAGGATATTTTGTGTCTTAATCAGTTCAGGGTGGTTGTCCGGGACGCCTTCGCTCTTCATCCTCTTGTATTTCTGTGGAGTGTCAGCAAACAGTGGGACACGACGTGGTTTGTGTAAAAAAAAAAGGAGAGAGCAAGATGTTAGACGAACCATTAACAAGTCGTTGGCCTGCTGTGAAGTCATGCCGGCCGGGATGGCGGAGCCGTGATGCTGCACCGCAACCGGCGCCTGAACGCTGGCCATGATAGCGACGTGTATGTCAAGTACACCAACCGAGTGTCAATTTTGAGGCGACTGGGTCACGACGCGCACATGTCGGTGGCCACTTGAACTGCAGGGCTCGGACGGGAGGGGGGCGGGGCGTGGAACCCTGAGGTGTTCGCGGTCGAGGTGCGCCGGAACAGGACACGGGGAAATTGGTGGGCAGGGAGCGCGTCCAAAAAATGGGGTGTCGGCAATTAGTCGGCGGCGACAATTAATACGCGTGGGTGGCAGAGGGCGACGCGATTGCGGTGACCTGGGAATAGAGTCTTGTGGATGCGCGGCGGTAGTCGCGTCGGTGGAACGAGCGCAAACTCGATGGCAGGGTCAAGCAGGTTCAGCCGCGCCAGGATGGAGGCGTGCTGTGTGTGGGGGAATGGAAAATACAAGAGAGAGTGAATGGGCGTGGTGAAAAAAGTGAAAGCGAGGCCAAGACGGCCAAGGAAGTGCTGTTGCGGTGTGAGAATGCGCGAGGAAATGCGTGTTCCAAAATTTGTCGGTGCTTTTGAGATGGCCTCGATGAGTCGCAAAGGGAGATTGGTGATTTTTTTGATGCGCGCCGTCACCTTTGCAATGATGGAGAGGTGAAGCAGAGAGCCGAGAAGATTGAATGGCGCGGGCGATGGTAAGCCCGTGACCAGGTCCTCCATGCGCAGGTTTCAGCACGGCTTACATAATAACGTTACCCGCGTTGCAGCCTGTTTTCGGCTAACCCTAACCCTCCAAAACATGTCACCCATCTTCAACCGCTTTAATGCACATGATGGTATCTATCTCTTGACCAAACGCCGTGAATCCAAAATCGTGTACCAACCACAATGGTCTTTGACCTCATTTTGCATGCTATTTCCCACTTTGTAAGTTATCTTTTCGCCTTCTTCCTGTCAGGAGCCTCTTCATCTTCTTCATCACTCAGCTCAGCGTAATGAGTGACCGGCTGCGTAGACTTCCAAGCCCCCGTGAACTTTGGATCCTTCTTAGCAACATCCGCATATTTGAGTAGCGCCTCTCTTGGATCCTCGTGTAGCATTCGGCTGAGAGGTATGTTTTGCGAAATATGCTTCTCGTCAGGCTGGCTTCGCATGAAGGGCGTAATCTGTTGCACCTCAGGCCGCATTGGATCTCGCGACTTGCCAGATGCCGAGACCCCACCACGCTTGGTGCCTGCCATGGCACCCGGCGTAATGATCGAATCTGCCGATATCCCAGTGCTCTGGTCCATTGTAAACTCGGGGTTGTCATCCACATGTCGTTTCTTGGGAGCGCGCGACATGACCTCCAGGGCTCCGCGTTTCGACAGGCTCGGGCTGTAGAGTATATGCGTTTCAGAATTGGCTGAGCCTGTGATGATTTGGTTGAGTTTGGCATGCCAGTCGGCCACGATCAAAGGGGTGCCAGGTGTGATGGGTGTTACCAGTTCCGGCCTGAGATTGCCAGGGTTGAGAATGTGGAGGTCTCCAGTTGCGGACCCCGTGATGATGGACGACGAGTTGGGCGCATATTTGATGCTAGACATGGGAAATCGATCCGACGTAGACGCATGGTCGACTTTGATCAGCGGTTCCTTGAACTTTCGCGTGTCCCATAACTTGATCAGGTTATCGCCGCCTCGTGTGACGACCATCCGACCATCGGCACTGATATCAATGCCCCCTGTCCAGGTATTGGGCTGGTGCGCCTCCCGGATTTCCGCTGCCGGCCGGCTGAACGGCCCATTCCCGCCATACATGACAAGCGTTCCATCCAACGCAGCCGCCACAAGTACCGAATTGGCCCCCTGAGCCTGAGCACCCCAAGCGACCGCGGTCATGCGCGAACGTCCGGCACTCCCAGCCATTTTCGATTTGAAAACAATCACGTCACGTTGACTCCTCTTGTTGTTGACATCCCATATCCTCAAGGTACTGTCTGAACCAGCCGTAACACAGACATTCTGGTCTGTGGGATGCCAGACTCCAGTGGCGATCTCCCCGATATGTCCCTTGGTGTTGTTCATGTCTCGCAGGTACATGTCGCCCTTAACGAACTCGGTCAGGACCTCGCCATCTCTTGACATGATCTTGGCCTGGGGGTGGGCAGTGATGCACAGAAATATGCTTCCAGACAGGGGGTGGAACTCGACATGTTGGATAGGATGCGACTCGGTCGTCTTGGACGCCTTCTTGCTCTCCCAAGGGTCCACGCTCTTGAATGCTCGCAAGGTGGTCGGCGTCATGGAGGAGAAATCGTGGAGCTTGATGGTGCTGTCGAGCGAGCCAGTGATCATGCGGGAGCCTGCTGGGTCCAGAGAGATGCTGGTTACTGCACGCTCGTGGGTTGTAAAGACAATTTCGTGCGAGACGGGGAACCTGTCGGCTTCGTCCTCTGAGCTGTCGGAGCTAGAGTCGGAGTCATCATCGCTGTCGGTGTCGCTGTCGCGGGGCTTTTTCGCCGGCACTAATTTGTCCACGTTCCTGCGTGTCTGCTCTACCTGCGCGGCAATATTTGCCTCCTTGGACTTTTGGCCAAAGGACGCGGGGAGGAAGGAGCGGATGGCCTCATCTTCGTCTTCGTCCTTTTGTTTCACGACTGGCGGTAATGGGACTTGATAGTCGTCGCTGTCGCTGTCGCTACCACTCATTATGTCGGCAGTTGACGGAATTGGGTGGACAAGCGATCGACGTCACAGGCAGGTGTCAAGAGTTGAGGTTGATGTGACGGAGAAGATTCAAATTACCATCGTCCTCAACCCAAAGTGCCCAGGCCCGGAAGTTTGCTTGGCACACGGTCGCACTGCAGGGCCCACTGAAACTCATACAATGACGTGCCCCAGATCGGCGGGAGATGACCCGAATCCTTGCACGAATTCTCAACCCGCAGCGCTAATCTGCTGTGAAGTTTCCGATGCCGGGTCCTTGTTCAGACCAGCCAACCTTTCTTCCTCTTCCCTCTTCATCCTCTCTTGGATCCTCATCCTTTCGGGAATAACCGCCTCGCGCAGACCCGTAGCCCTCCAATCTTTGAGATTCTCGCCAGCAAGGACGTTCCGTGTCAACTGCTCCACCAAACTATAATTGCCGTCGTCCCGATGGAAGCGGAAAGGCTCCTTGATGGCCACGGGCGGGTTCGTGATAATGCGCGGCCTACGCAATGAGTTGGACGAAGCCGAGTGGAGCATCAGCGGATGCATGAGGTAGACGTCGCCAATCTGTCCCGTCGCCTCAACGAAGTTGTTGCAGCTGCAGGCCGTGTTATTGAACCATGACAGATCTTTTTCTCTCTGGGGGTCAGCAACGAAGTGTGCCTGCCCACGGGGAACCATGCGTGGCGAGACACCCTCGGGGTGGTCATGGAGATGCTTAGCCACTTTTGCAATAGCCTCTGGACAGATGACAGTACCGCCGCCCCCAGGCGCGATGTCGGTGAACAAGGGCGTGACCAACAGGGCTTGCTCTGGGCTGTCCAGATAATGAACGAAGAAATCACCGTCTACATGCCAGCCGCCGAGCGCCTTAGGATCCAGCGGTTTCCCCTCGCCCTCGGGAGTGCCCAGATTTACAATGAGAGAATCCTTCCACATCTTGGAAGCGGGCTCCACGCGGTCTTCACCACCACAAAGTTCGCAGATGGCAGCCCAGGCACGAGGCGCAAACTTGGAAGCGTCAAAGTCGAAATGAGATGGCATGTTGGTGCGAAGACGGATCCAAGTGGACTTATCACTGGGATCCATGCCGAGTCTAGTCCACACGTTATGTGTAATGGAGTCCGACTGTTCTCGGGTGAAGGCTCCCGGAATCCTGTTCTGGTCAGTACATGACAGTACGAAGTACGGGAGAGTTCATGTACTAAAACCTACTTGATCCATCCATGAGTAAGAAAATGATCCTTCTCTGCCTGTGTAAGTTCAGAGGACGACATGATAGTAATTGGTGTAAATGCAGTACAATTTCAGTAGAATGTTATTGTAACGAACATGAGAGACGGTATCATGCAAGCCCAATCAGCGCCTTATATGCGTGCGAATGGCCAGGCAGAATTGGTAACCCGGATCCTGGAAACAAAGCTATTCCCCTTAATGCCCGAAGATGCGGGGAAACCCCGTCTTGTTTAACCAAGGACATCCCATTGGACGTGTGACACAGAAAACACGAGCAGATGTTTCATGGCCTATGACTCTTGGAACGAGTTTCTCAAGGGGGGGCCGGGCAGCACTGAGAAAGAGCGCCACAAATATCCACTGGATGATTGTTATCGATAAGCGCCTTTATTTCCCAGCTACCGAACTTGTCGCGCATCCAGTTCTCGAAATCAACAATGCAGTTCAAATCTTTCACCAACGCAATGCCTCCCCCTGACACAATAGTTGACGGCGAAGACGAATACACCTCTGAGGAGGATTCGGATTTCGCTCCCGAAGACGGCGTTGCCAACGAATCGTCCGTTTCCGATGACGATGACGTTGCTCATGACGACAAACCAACATCCGCAAAGAGGAAGCGCCCGGTCGCCGACCCAGAGGCGGAAGACGCAGGTTTCGAGAATTCAGGAGATGAGGCTGTTATAGAGAAAGGGAAGAAGCGGCAAAGAAAATCAAGAAAAAAAGACAAGAAAGAGGATGCCGACGATGATGCCGCCAGTGGTCCCCTCATCAAGACACGTAGCATGCGCGCAGTCGAGTACGGTCCATAACCCTAGAAACTCTGGAGGTCTTTTGCTAACACTGTATGTGTAGAAAGGCGGAGCGACGCGCTGCGGGCGTCAGCGGGCCCGTCACGATCGACGTCGATGCTCTCTGGACCCAGATGACAAGCGATTCCCTTGTGCAAGGTGACTCGGCGATCCAGGGTACAGAGGACGCCGTCTCCTCCTCCTCACAAGGGGAGACTTCAGAGCCATCTTTAAAACAGAAGCAACCTCCGCAAGCCATCGGCAAGGCAGCAGGAGAACAACCCGAGTTCATCAAAATCAAACGGACGTATAACTTCGCTGGTCAGGTTCATACCGAAGAGAAAGTGGTCGCACGCGATTCGGCCGAGGCGCGGCTTTACCTGGATTCGTTAGGGGAAGGAGGAGATGCTGTGGAAGTAGCAGACGACCCTGCCCCACCGAAACGGATGCCCAGGAAGGCCTTCCGGTCAGCCTTCGAACCCATTTCCGACCAGGCATTAGCACGCTCAGATTTGAACCTTGCGATGTCGGTCAGGCTGCAGGCCCGCGAACTGGCAAACGACGTAAACGTCAAGAAACTCAACACGGTGGAGAAAAGTCGCATGGACTGGGCAGGCTATGTCGACAAGGAAGGTATCAAGGACGAACTCGCGCTGGCGGGTAAGTCAAAGCACTCTTATACGGCACGGCAAGATTTTCTGGCGAGGAGCGAGGCCAAGAGGGAGGAAGATGCAAGACGGGTCAGACTTTCTGGCAAGACTTGAACTCGCTGATACGTCGCCTTTCACCACTATTATTCTACAACCCGAGGCTAAAGCTTGGACTTGGCTGGGGGAGTAGCTTGACATCCTGAAAAGGCAGCTCCAGGAACTGGTATACGTAATGGAACCTTCAACACAAAGTCAACCACTAGCAACTTGTGCAGAAGAGCAAGACCAGCAACATACCTGTCGCTCCCAAAAAAGGGCTCACCCTCCCCTCCAACGTTAGTTACCCACAGCCATGGTGCACCGAACGCCCCCTGGTCCAACGCCTCTTGGGTAGACCTCTTCAAGACATCCTTCATGTCCTGCGATGCCGCCGCCCTCAAGATATCCTTCACCTCATTAGTGCTAAATGCCTTATCACCCGCTGTATCAGCCGAGTCTTCGATTCCATTGAACCCGACGGGTAGCTCAGACAACGCCTCGGCCAGGCTCTCAGGCTTGGTTAGGTCCATGTTTGGCGGCGACCAGACGCAGTAAAAGAGATAATGCAACGCCACTGCAAACCTGGTCGGATAGGCCCGCTTGATGTGGTGCAACGCCCTCAACGGCAGAATCGTGTGTCCCAGTATCATTAGGTCATCTGGAAATTGGATGCGGAGCGCGGGATACCGTGCAGCGGCGCGCTGGCCGTCGTAGAGCCCGTAAGCGGCTTTGGCAGGGAGAGTCCATGGAGGTTTGTTCCCTGACCCGACGTTGATGGCGCCGAGGAAGACGGGGTGGAATCTGAACTGTTAGGTTGGACCGTTGAGAAGACCGGGAGACTTACTCAACCTGTACTGAGTGCGCAGCGAGAATGTCGAGGTTCTTTTGCAGTTCGACGAAGGCAATGTAGCTGTAATAAGACGCTGTCCAATCACGTCAGCTTTCCGCCATGGCTACCACCTATCTACCTTGCATGGCGGAGTTGCTGTTGGTACCTACCAATGTCCAGGTAGCAATCGATTTTCCCACCCATATTGGTAGGCCCCGTTATCTGTCTGCCTCTCTGTCTGACGGTGTGTTTGAGTCACTACTAATTGTGACAATCTACAAGTGAGATTCCTCCCAGCGTTGTAAGCCGTGAAATAGTTACGGCTTGGGGGAATAAAAAGTGTGGGGAAGCCGAGGCATCATCCCCACAAATCCCCGATGGACCGAGCGTGTGATCCCTGGGATGGCGGCAAAAGGCGAGACAGGCAAATGCACTACTGGATCAGTAATCGACTTGGCTTGGTGAATTTATGATAATATCTGGGCCTCCGATCTCTGGATAAGTGGTTTTTGTTTTGAGCCAGGTGTCGAACCATGCACGACTAACTCAGAACCAATTCCTAGATCCCGTCGTCCAGGCTATCTCGTCCTAACATCAACTAGATACCCAGGTTACTGTGCTGTCTATCTATCTCTCTTGTAAGAGCTTTAGCCCGACATATCGGCGCAGCAACCATGTAAGTTGAACCACGACCTGAGGTCTTCTCTCATTCTATCCACAGGGATGTAAACTTACATGGCACAGAGCATTTTCCCCCAATCCGCCACGGTCTATCTCTTCCGGACGTCACCACACCATAGGTATCTTCAGTCCAACCTACCTCTGTAAGACGGCACTGCAGGGAAAAAACGCAGCAAAATGACCAAAACCACCAAACCCGTCGCCCTCGTCATTGGCGCATCCCGCGGAATCGGTCGACAAATCGCCATTGACCTCGCCCAAGCTGGGTACGCTGTGGTCGTTGCCGCCAAATCTCAGTCTTCATCCCCATCCCCATCCCTATCCCCCTTCCCACCAGAGCCCAACTCGCGCTCCTCCACCATCAACACAGTCGAGGACGAAATCCGCTCTGCAGGTGGCGAGGCCATTGCCATCGCCGTTGACGTCACCGACTCTTCCAGCGTCAACCACCTCCTTGACCAAACCATCTCCCGCTTCAACGCCCTGGACGTACTAATCTACAACCCCGGCGCAATCTGGTGGGCCTCCGTCGACGACACGCCTCTAAAACGATACCAGCTCATGCATCGAGTGAATTCCGAAGGGCTATACGCCGCGGTGCAAGCGGCGCTGCCTCATCTCACACTGAGTAAGAAGGGAGGACGTATCGTTGTGGTGAGCCCACCGATATACAGTAGATTTTTCCGGGGCAAGACGGCGTATGCGATGACCAAGGTTGCGATGAGTGTTTTGACCAAAGGGTTGGCAATGGATTTTGAGAGGCAGGGGATGAGGGATATGGCTATTACGAGTATCTGGCCTGCGGTGGTGAGTTTTGCTTTCTTGACTA
>Ga0247763_1000568_pt1 | contig 22006 bp, 24 predicted proteins | sample UWRJL141409B4_FD_179926 | JGI IMG/M metagenome (GOLD analysis project Ga0247763, IMG submission 179926) | Plant litter microbial communities from Arlington Agricultural Research Station in Wisconsin, United States - UWRJ-L141-409B-4 | ecosystem: Environmental > Terrestrial > Plant litter >...
ACCCGCTGAACCCCCCCCCCCCTGACACCCTGAGTGGCACCACGCACGGCCCATTGAATCTCGGCGATTCAGGAGAGAGATTTTATCAATAGCACGTCTCTTCGTACTGTAATAAGCGTTGCCCGTACTGTAAAACCGGTCCTGTGCCAATGACGAAACGTTATCGCTGCCTAACGAGGGATCCGACTGCCCTTGGTAGTTAATCGTTAATTATTTACAAGACGTTAACCTCCCAGTTCGAATGCATTGCTTACCTGTATAAGGCGTTGACCCGCTAGTTCGAATGCCTTGGACTTACCTATAGAAGACGTTAACCCCCCAGTTCGAATACCTTGGGCTTACCCGTATAAGGCGTCTCACAATTGAAACCTAACGGGTAATACAATTGTAATAGCGATGGCAATAGGCACCTTTGGTATAAAAGACAACGTTTCATCCTCCCTCCCCCCCGGAAACGTCTCTCACATCTATTGACTCTGCCCAAAACTACCAGAACAGAGCTTTCCCAACTCTATTCCATCGTCTCCAAACTTGGTAGTTCCCAAAAATAGCCTCTTATATTCCGTCCACTTCAACGCTGTTCCTTACCTAATCGCTAGGGCTACAGTCAAACTTGCCGAGACAAATTAGCGTCTTGTACTCCATACCTCGCACCTCGCTTTATACAAGAAATCGGGTCTCTAGGAATACATATCTTAGTAGCCTATTAACTAGCCATAGAAAATTGGGCGGGACTCTGTCCCTCCGTTTTGAGGAGGTATGAGGGATGTCATACTGTGCAGGTGGGAAGATCGGCCTTCGCTGTAGTTTCACGAGGGTAAGGTTTATAACCAAAGGGGAAGCAGGAGGTGTGCAAACGCTACCTGTACGGGACAGAGGTCACTGTCATTACCGAGAGATTGATAGACTAAAGTCAGCTAGAACATCAGTGCTAGACATATATCCCTTGGACACAACATCGCCGCAAGTCATAGGTAAAGACCAACTACCCCTTATACTCCCCCCTCGCCACCCTCTCACAAACATCCTTCAACGTCCTCCCCGCCCACTCAAAGTCCTCCATCTCTAAGAACACTTGCGCGCTCAACCTAGCCCAATACCTTCCCCGATAGATAAACAGCGCCACAAACGTCTTGTAATCGTTCACCAATTTCCTCAATATCCACTGAAACGCATCTTGGGCTTCCCCAGCCGGTACCACGGGAACCCCTTCCAAATCCTCATCCCTCGGCTTCAAATCATCCTCAACCTCCTCCACTGCCAGGGGCAGCGCCACATTCACCATGGCACACCTCCCCAGAGTCTTGTCCTTATTTTCCAACACTTTCGTCCCCAAGATCCTCGCCGCTGCCTGCCCCCCTTCTCTAGCCAGCTGCTCCATATATTGGATAATCCTCCATTCTCCACCCAATACGTCTCTTCGCCATTCAATCGAATCCTTGACACAAAGATACGGCGAATTATCCAGCGTACCCACAAACTCGAATGCAGTCACAAACGCCGATTTCCCACTTGGTGGGAGCGGGTTGTGTCTTGCTTTCTGTCCTTGCACGTGAGCCGTGAGCGCGACAAAGCCATGTGATGTCGGCAGAGTAGAGCGCATCATTCCATGGTTCCTCTCGGGGACGTAAAACACGGCGCAGCCGCGGGGGACATGTAGCCATTTATGACAGTTCGACACAAAGAAATCCGGGTCCACGACGGACAGGTCCAGGGAAACCATTCCCACCGCTTGTGCGCCGTCGATCAGCGATAAGATCCCCTCCTCCCGACAGGCTGCTGTGATGGCTTCAAAGGGAAACCGCACCCCCGGTAAAGAAGAAACCACATCGAACAACGCGATGCGGGGAGTTTTTCCCTCGCTCCGCGCGGTTTTGACAGTCTGCTTGAACGAAGCGACAATGGCGTCATCATCGCACGGGTACAGCAGCGGGATACACCTTGCAGAAACGCGCCCCGGGTTGATTTCGAGAATGTAGTCAATGGTTTTGCCGCAACCGCCGTAGATGGTGTCAAAGTGGAGGATTTCGTCGGTTCCCTCCGAGGACCAAACGAGGTTGCGGAGGACGGTGTTTACGCCGAGGGTGGCATTGCTGACGAAGACGCAGGTGGAAACGGGGACGCGAAGGAGGTCGGCGATGGCGGCGCGGGAAACGTCGAGGAGGGTGGGGTAGGTGTAGCGGATGAAGGGGTCCGGCTGGGCTTCCGAGAGGGATTGGTAGGTACGGAGGCGGGTTTGGATGGCGCGAGGGATGGTGCCAAACGAGCCTGTGGGGGAATTAGGGATGGTACGGTGGGGGAGGGAAGGGAAGGAGGGAAGGGTTCACCGTTGTTGAGGTTGCGGTAAGAGGGGTCAAGGAGGAATTGACTGTCTCGGAGCTCTTTGCCAAAGATGACCAGGTCAATTCCGGTGTCCCCCGCGGTGGTCTCCTTTGGCCGCACGGGCAGGGCCTTGGTCTGCGAGTTGGCCGTCATTTTGGAATGGCGGTTTTGCTGTCTTTTCAGTAGGGTCTCCAAAGAACGCCGAATAGTGGCGGGGTGGCGTGGATGTTGGATGTTGATATAGACTTCCGGTATGTGCAAACCCCTTGACTCATTTATTCCACCGCACCTAACTCCGTTGCGTCACAAGTAAGCAGTAGCGTGCATTCTTGACCTTCCCCGCATGTATGGCGTCTTGGCTGTCGGTCTGTCAACGGGAAGGCGCGCTCTGCAGTATCCGAACCCGCTTTACACTGATGAGCCGGCGCAAGCCGCTCCCGATGCTGTGTCCCGTCCGAGGCCGGGGCATAATGGACACAATCAGCCCTGACCTGCGCCGAATTCGGGAGGGCGACGGCAGGCGACATGTGTATTTCCACCGTGGATTGCCCATTGCATCCTTCAGGTGTCGCCTTGGTGCAGCCTTCTGAAAGCGGTTTTCTGGTGATGAAGGATCCGGATATTTCCCGGAGCGGGAAGCGGGATATCACAGACTACCACCTGCAGAGACGACTCAGACGCAAGTGAGATCGCCGTCAGTGGACGAAAGAGGGGGAAACAGGCGCGGCCACTCCCTGATCCGGTTGTTCCCGCTTTTTCGTGTTCCACCTCTCGATGGCATCTCGAATGACAGCTTCTAGTCCCGCGCGCGGAGCCAACTCCAACACAGTTGTTCCATATTTGCTCATGTTCGTTGGATCGGCACCCCATCCCAGTAACAACTCAACAGCTTCACCATTTCCGTGCTCGACCGCTTCCATGAGTGGTGTCCACCCGTCCCAAGTGAGAGCGTCAATCTCGCTCCCAGCGTCATGCAGCTGGCACAAAATTGGTACCGAGCCCCCGCGGGCGGCACGGTATAACGGTGTAGATCCTGAATTGCTTCGTACGTGAGGGGAAGCACCGGCGTTTAGGAGTAGCGCGACCATAGCCTCGAATCCTCGCTCGGCAGCGATATGAAGGGGGGTGAGCCCCCGGTTGGCGGTTGAGGTGTCGACGTTGGCACCGCCGTCGAGGAGATGCTTAGCCAAATTAAGTTGGTTTGTGCTTGCTGCTATGGTCAGACAGGTATGACCGCGTTCAAAACGGGCGTCTAAATTGCCTTGAGTGATCTGGGGCAGAATTATATCGACAAGACAGCCGAGTCCCTGGGCAATAGAGAAGGCGAGAGGATGCCAAAGATACGAGGCACCGAACGGCGCGACCTTCATGGAATAAACGGCGCGCCAGAAGTAAAACCGCGAGTTGCTCACATCTCGAGAGGTGAACCAGTCGAGATACGGAAGAACTCGCTCCTTGAATTGGGAAGGAGATCGTACCCAAATTCTGCTGAAACGGAGATGGCGTGGCCATGAAAGTGCGGCATGAGACAAGAGGTCGTACTTTTGTAGGGCTACAGCTGGTGAGATATTGTCAAAATCGGAAAAGGCCAGGTACTGCAAATATTTGCAAAGCATCCGGGTATGAGCATCCATATGATTTACGTGGAACTGTGAGGCGTCGCCTTTGGTTTTCGTCGCATCCGAGGTGAGAAACTCCGCCACCGTGAAGTGCGAAAGCCTCGCGTATGTTCGCCCGTCATGAGCCGATCTTGTTATGGAAACCAACTGACTGAGGGGAGTAATGAGGTCTTCGGGGTCGGTGACGATGTTGTCGCGGTCCAAGCAAGTATCCTCAGGCCCGATGGAAAGCTGTTCGGCAATGGCGACACACGGCATGCCCCCCACCAACACAAGCAACTCTAGAATCTCTTTCATCTCTTCAACTCTCTTGGGGTACCTCTGGGCAGCCGTGGATAGGATTTGTTCGTACGTCATGTCTAGACCACTTGTCAAACTGCGGAGCGCGGCTTTGACTTCTTTGTCAGACCTAGTGTTTGTCACGGAATCAAGTTGAAGGGTAGCGTGGAGAAAACTAAACAGCCAGCGTAGGCAACCATTAGCTTCCGATTCAGGCCCCAGGTGTTGTTTGAGGAAAAGTGGAGTTGTAGATCAAGACTCACGTTCCCGCATGTCGGGTTATCTCGGCCACTATTTCTTGTTCCAGCGACTGGTTGCGAAGCCGCAGCCTTCCAACTTTGAGACGACGGGAAAGCTCCGCGGATACAAAGCGGTCAAGGTCTGGCTTAGCGTGAGCATCTAGAGACACGACTCGTGACGGACCTCGGCACCAGTTCCTGGTCCAGTGGCCAATCAGAGTGTGCATACGGCTGGAAAGTAAAATCTTCCACGTGCTGGTGTTCGGGCCTGACTTCTCTGCTGACTTCTCTGGGGGAATATCATCGGAGAGGCGAGTTAGGGTCTCAAGAAAGGCCTGGGTCTCCCGGGGATCTTGCCAACTCGTCTCGTCGAGGGCGTCAACCAGGAGGTAAATTCGACCGAAATTCCCAACGAATGATCGGAGGAGAGACAAATACCCAGAGGCATCCAAGGGAGACCCTATGTTACTCCTCCACAACTGGAGGGCAATTTGATAGCATGCCCCGGATAAAACCACGCACTGAACGGAGATTTCCTTGAGAAATTGCACAGTCGGGGTATCTGTGGACGTGCTAGAGTCGGGCGTGCAAAAGTGGTAGAGAATCACGTCGTCTGGCAGTTTGACTATATTTGCCGACTGGAGGTCTTGGATGACAGAGGAACTGCGCGACGTTTCAGTTGGTTGGCGCGATGAAGGGATTGGCTTTCTGGACTCACAACAAGACAGACTTTCCTGCCCCAGCTAAAACCGTACGAGTCAGCGATTCCCCTTGAGTTCGAAGAGTGCAAGGCGGTTCGGAGATTTCACATACGCAGTCCGTTGACCCATATTAGACAATGACCGGGGTCTTGTTTCCACGAGGAATAGACGCCAGACTCGAGAAGCCATTTACCAGATCCTGGGAGGCGTACAGATAGATTTCGCTGCAGAATTTTGTCCCGTTCTTCAGCCGAGGATGAGCCAAGCCACGTCAAGACATCTTTGAGGGTGGTGACATCTTTCTGAGAAGAGAAATCGGTCCTGAGCTCTGTTACGACATCGACCAATCTTGTCTGGGTGGCTTCGACGCGGGACAGCGCTCGGCTGCAAAGCGGTGCGACGATGAGAATTAGCACAAGGTCGATCCAATCAGCGCGTGCACAGTGGGCATAACGTACGCAGAACTTGCCTCGAGAGCCGTTGAAATGATTCCCCGGAGGCGGGACAATCGCTGCAGCGCATCAATCACTTCTTTTTCTCTCAACGGCCAGGCAACTCTCTTGGCAAGATTGGCGACTCTTTGGCGATCAACTTCGACATAGGAATTTAGCTCCTTTTGGACCCTAAGCAGCAGGTCGTTGCATTCTTTGAAGATCCCCGATTTGTGGAGAGAGACAAGCGGGTCGTCAGGTGTCGACGAGCGCGGAGTATTCTGGAGGCGGTCAAGCACGCAGTCGAGCGCAGCTGCCTCGGTGAGGAGTTGACGAATCTCGCTCGGGGCTTTTGCGGCCTTGGAAAGAAAGGCATAGCCAAAAGACAAGATCTGAGCACTAAGCTGTACAAGCTGCGCCGAGGCAGCGACAGCACCGAGAACTTCAGCCATGGGGATCTGGGCTGCGGACCCTGCAGGAACGGGAGCGGGAGGGAAAGAGCGGAAAATGGTATTGTGGGGCAAAACCAGAAGCCACGAAATCTCCTGTCACGTGGGAACAGAGAGGAAGGAGCGCAGACTGCAGTTGCAGCAGCAAATCTTGCATTTTGCACAGCCTTCTGGCTTTCTCCATGGCGTCCAGTGGGGTTGACCGGTTTTTCGGCGTCGGGCTCGGCCAGTTCTTGAAATCCCGATCCACCTCCGCGTGGAACTTGCAGCGTCCTCTGAACTCGTTGCAAGCGGCTCTAAAAACTGACGTCAGTGGCGCCGCCCACAAACCATCCATTCTCCGCCCCTTCGCTCGATCACCACCCTTGCTGATTGGGCATATGGACTTCGATGGAATAGCTCAATGCCGACAAAACTCAAGCGAGTATAGTCCAGTGGCACGACGGCCAAGCTCCTCCTCCGGTATCCTTATTCCTAAGGGGCTGGCAGACCAGGAGCTCAATTCCCCGTACTTGCATACAATTCTTTTTTTGTTTCAGTTTATCAGCCCTGTATTCCAGCTACCTCACTTAGGTGAGTAGTCCGATACAAGTCGCAGCCTTGCCCTAGCTTACATGGGCGTTATCACTTCCCACGGCCAGAAGATGGCGATGACGCAGAGTCTGCAAAATAGCTCTTACCACAATGTACAAACCGGCTCCTTGACCTCACATCCAAATGCCTCCCTGAAACCCCTCGAATTGGCCGTGGACCCCATGATCCTCCCCCAGTTGGGTGCGTGTCCGGCCTGTCGCAGCTCGAGCTTCAGCCCGTCGTCACTAATCACCCCACACCATATGTTTCCAAAGGCCAAGAAAAAAAGCTGCTCATCCGTCCACTCGGTCAGCCCTGGAAGCCCTAGACCTGTTTTATTTCCGTCCAGTTCCCGTCGGAGTACCCAAGCGTCGTAAGCAGCAACCAAACCCGCCGAGTCGGCCTCGTTCTCCCCTACCGTCCGCAGCCCATCGACGGGGTATCCCCTCCCACTGGCGTTCTTGTCATTGGCATAGACGGTCATATTCGCAAACTGCTCTACAAAACACCGCTCTCGCTTCTTATACTCGTCCAACACTCCGTCGCTCCACCAATCCACCAACCTGCCAGTTCCGTCAAAATGCATACCAATCTTATCAAACCCATGGCTGACCTCATGTCCCGCCAGAGCTCCAAACGCGCCATACTTGACCGCGCTAGGGAGGTCCTCCCCTCCAAAAATCGGTAGCTGCAGAATCCCCGCGGGGAACGCAACCTCGTTGGTATCGGGTGCATAATACGCGTTTGCAATCACAGCGTAGAAATCTCCCCAGCTGGTCCGGTCGGTGGGTTTCCCCAGCTGCTGCTGAAAATTGCGCCGCATTGCCGATGCTCGTGCCTGTCGGGTATTATCGAAATGGCTTGACGTGATGTCCACGGGGGCGTAATATACCCGGAGTGATTCCGGGTCGGTTAGGTTGGGGTTGGCGGTCGGGTACCCGACCTTTTGTACGAGGAGGTGGATTTTCTCAATGGCCTTGGCGCGGGTTGGTTCGTCTAGCCAGGATACTGTGTTCAGCTTGTGGACGTAGGCGGTCCGTACGTCGGAAATGACTTGGTTGGCGAGGTCCCAGTCGCGCTGTGAGAAGGAACGCTCGGTGAAGAAGCGGGACAGGATCCAACCGAGGTTCGCCAGCACCGAAGCCAGGCATGTTCGCCATCGCGGGGGAGGGGCTGTCTCGGTGGTCACGATCCCCTGGAGGCGATTGCGGAGGGCATTGAAGGGCTCGAAAATATTGTGGTCGTCGGACAGAACGAGGCTTTGCGTCGCGAGGATGACCCGCCAGGTGATGTACCCTTCAATGGCCGAGCGCGATGTAGCGTCGAGCAGTTGGCTGAGGTTTCCAATGTATGCCCTGTTCCAGAGGAGGTCAACGGGAGGGATATCTGGAGGAGCGAAAGCCGTGTAGACCTTGGAAAGGCCCAGGCGAGGTGCCAAAGCGTCGGCCTCGGAGAACGAGGCTCTGGTGGCCACATCATAAAAGCCGGCTGATGCAGGCGGACTGATGGCTGCGAGGTCGGCCTCGAACCTAACCAAGTCCCGGGCCTGTTGTGCTGAATCTGCGGAAAGGTTGCCGGGCAGTACCGCTTGCAATATGTTGGCCACGATGGGAACGTACTCATTCATCAGCATCGATGTGTTGGTGTAGAAATCCCGGTTGGGAAGGGAGAGCCCCGCTCCGGATCCCACCTCCGAATTTAGGTAAACGACCTGCTTCTCTGGGCTGTCCAGGTCCGGGGCGACATACATGGACACCAGCGAGGTCGCCCCGACCAAGTTAGCAAACACCAGCGACTGCGACCAGTCTTCGCTGCCAAACGCCCCGTCCAGCTCGTCAAGCAGCTTGGTCATTGGCGTCACCCCAAGCTTCCTGAGTCCGTCCTCGTCCATGCACGTCGTGTACGCGAGTTTCATGGTCTCGAAGTTTTCTTTGTCCGTGGAAGGAGGGTTCCGGGAGAGGTCTCCGGGATACGGACCCTCGAGAATGGCATGCAAAACCTCCTCGTTCTCCTCCCTGATTAACCCTATGGCATCGATCGCCATTTGCGACGCCGGAATCTCGTGGCGTAGTCGCCACCCCCCGCATACCATCTCCTCAAAGTTGGTACAGGGATCGATGCTCTTGTATTGAGGTGATAGGTTCTTGACAAAATCGTTGGCAAGCCGCAGACATATTGGCGTCGTGCAGAGCGCCCGCGTGATATTTTTTACGGCGACCATGGTGGGAACTTGGCCTTTGGGGGGATTGGCTTGACAGGTCAATGGCACGTAGATCGTATACTTGGGCATCTGTCCTGGGTCTAACGCACGGCGCCTTGATGTATTACTTCTGGTCGGCATTGTGGTTAGGCCGAGATGACACCCGACGGCCGGCACGACTCTTAGCACGGCCCTGGAGAGATCGATTGTCTACCACGGATAAGTTCCGACGTATGCACAGTTAATCTATTCCACGATACTATGCGGTAGGTCAGAGCCACCTAGGCACTGAGCACGGCAGGAGACTTAATCGGTTACCCGGAAGCCACATGAGCCACGGAGCAACTCCACGTTGCAAATGAGAGTCGGCTATTCACTTCTCCGGCGGCCTTGGGTTGGATCAGTTTAGCCATTGTTTTTGTATCGTTTTGTCACTGGACATTCTCAGTCTGTCATAGCTGTTCAAGCCAGAGTCCTGACTCCTGGCCACGAGATCATCGATTGACAGAGGAGTATAGGTATGATGAACCAATTCCAGGTTGTTAGCAATTTGAAGTGTGCCTATTTAAGAATTGTAGCCATGATACGGCCAGGCTGCGCTCTATTTTTCTCTACATCACCGTTCATGGTTCTTAGAATTCAAAACCTTTATGGTTCCTCGATTGTTTTTTCTCACAGCAAATTCCCCGCATCTATTATAACTCTCATGGCTGCTGGCAATGGCCGATAATACACCAGCTTCAGAAGATGGTTGTTTTGCCACGACGTTTGAGAGAAAATACTTTCATCGTGGGGATTCCTTCACAAAGCAAACACTAAACCTAGCACACCGAATACATCTTCTATCACAACAATTTATCACAACACAACGTCATTGTCGACGCTGACACCTTGAATATCAACGCCATCATTGCCTGGGAATATGCTGGCGTCTACCCAGCGTGGGTTGAGTGGCGGTTCTCTAACCGAATCGGTCCTAGTTGCTCGGGAAGGGGGGACAGATAACTTTTAGGAGATGTTGAGTTTTCTCGAGTCACGAAGTGCACGGTTCGGAGAAGAACAGGGCCGCGTGGATTACTACATAACTGCACGTGTCATAGAACTGTGCATTCGCTAGGCTGAACTGTCCCTCTGTTAATATCGTCTTCAATTGTACCCCTGTGCCTCACGTCGTCGCTAAAATGCGTGGTAGCGGGAGTATCAGGGGCAGTAGCTCACCCCCACTAGTATGATGCTGAGCAAATGAAATCCTCGGGCTCTGCACCAGCGCAGCGACCTTATATTGCAGGTGCGTGATCGGGGGCAATGTCCGAGGCGATGAGAAGCAGAAAATTGCGTGTTTGCGCAGTTGGTGGATGTGTGCCTCAGGCTAGGAGTAAGGTCAGAAGGTCAGGGAGGGAATTGCCCCGCAGTCAGCCCCGCTTTAACCTTGGCGCGTTGGACTGCACGCACCGCGCAAGGTCGGGCAGTCATTTCACCACGACAAATCTTGATTTCACATCTGTTGCCAACTGCGTACGACGACCACAGCCCACAATGTCTGCAACTTCGGAACCGGCGAACGGCAGCAAGGCGCCAGATGCCGTCGCAGACAACACAAGTGCCTGCTTTGGCCAATCGTAAGTGTTTTCACTGACTGAGCCGGATTGAATGGAACTAACGGAATTTTCCGGGGATAGATGCTACAGCGATCAGCGAGGTGGCGCAATGTCAAAAGTGTATTTCAAGCAAGGCGACGCACTCCTCATCCATTCAGCGCTGCTGCGTCGGACACCAAAGTTGCCCCAATTCCTCCTGCACTCGAATGAGGTGTCGCGCAGTGCTGGCCATGTTATTGTCCACTACCTCTACACCAACACTTACGATACTCTCGGATGGGTTGGGCCTGCGACCGGTCGCAAGGAGTCGGTTGCAAAATTCATGACTGCGCTCGAGGTCTACTCTATCGCTCGTCAGCACGACCTAGAAGATCTGGAAAAACTAGCACAAGAACAGATCCTACTGCACAGCAAACCTCTCGATGCAATCACAGTTGTCGACGCAGTGAATGCGGTGTATCCCATCCACACCGCTGGCGATACGTTTTTCCCAGCGTTTATGGAGCGAATCGTCGAGCGCGCATTTGACCAGTTAGAAACACTGGTAGATAACGTCAGAGTAACCACTAAGACAGACGCCGATGTGGAGGTCCCTCTTGCCAGCACAATACTGTCGAGCGCCTTGCAGGTCTATCGTAAGAGAGCAAAGGCTCAAAGGGGCAAGGACATGACAGCCGAGCAAACACCGTCGACAACAACAGACGCCAAATCACTCTTCAGCAACGTCAATCCTGTCGCGGATAGGCCCGCTCCCACGCCTTCCAGGAAGAACCAACACACGCTTGAAGGCGCACCCGCCAAACTTGGACGCCTGACCCCGAAGCCCACACCCGAACCAACCAAGCAAAGTACACCCACGGGCACCAGCATCTCCGTCACTCCTGGCCTCGTTGACCTCTTAAGCAGCAACTGTGCTATAACCTCGCCCAGCACTCCTCGTTTGGCCTTCCCCCCTACCAAGCCAAACGTGAGTATCGCACCGGGGACAGTCACCAACCCGTTCAGCCAGGAATCCCACAGATTCCACAGAGAACAAGATCCTTACTCTCGAATCTACGACGAGTACCAGTGTCTTGTATCCGCAACGGACTTCACAAAATGGTCCAACGAGGAGTTGAGGCTGACGGACTACCAATCTGGAAGGCGGTGGAGGTGGGGAACTTCTGTGGACGGGGCTTCGCCTTGGTTACTAGCAGAAGGGAGTGCCAATGGAGGAACCCAAGCTGGATGTGGCAGTGTCCCCCCGGTTAAGCCTTGAGTTGGGTCCGCCAGCTTCTCTCTCCCTCTTTCCACCAGTCTCTCTCTGTTTTTTTCATCTTGGTTCTCTTTTCGAATCTGTTTTCCTCTTTTTCATTTTCCACTTGCATGGAGTCAGGAATTTCCCGTGAGTTGATTCGATGTAGGGTACGTTGGACAACCGGTAATCCTTACGGGATACACAGGACCACTGCGGGACCTACCTACATCCCACATCCCACAGTACCTACCTACCTACCACGTTAGTTAAACATAGAAATCGGAGCGTTTTATATGTCACTCGATCAAGTTACACTAGCTGTAACCCCCCGCTTTCCTTTTCGTTGAGTCCCTTATCCTGAGCCCCAGGTCTGCGTGGGCATTCCCGCAGGATGCCGCGGCGAGGCAGGCCCTGCAGTGAAGTAGGTTTTGCGGGTGGCGAGGTTGGTCGGCGCGTAGGCGGACAAGCGAAGTATGAATCACATGGCGCGAAGCGGATGCATCTCCCTTTGTAGTGTCTTATTTTGGTGTACTGGGTCTTGTTATTCTCGGCATTGTTGTCCAGCGAAATGTTCGACTTAACGTTGTACCACAGTGTCGTTCGTCTAGGCCCAGCCCTGGGTGGGATGGTTGCAACTGGAGTTTAACATTGGCGTATGTTACGGCAGAACAAACAGACGGCCGAAAATTCCAAGGTTTCGGCTGCTAGGAAACCGAGCGCGGTGGTTGTTACCAAGAGTTGCTTGAAAGTCTTGGTTATGCTTGTTCTCAGCTTAAACTGACCGCCTCGCCTGCAAGAACCTAGAACTAGAACTAACTACATGGTGGGTACCTCTGTTGCAGCAGAGCGGTTAGCTGATGTTACACGGATGAAGCTAGGGGTTAAATAGACCCTTACCCATCTCTGATCCTTGGCTGCCAAACCTAATTGCATGTAGTCTAGTGTTTGGTTATCCAATCAGACCAACAGAATATGTGATAGTGAAGGATTGGTTGGTCCCGGTCAGCAAGGTCTAGGTAGTTTTGCACAAAAAAGCCTGCTGTGGCACTGAATCCTCCTGCCGCTGTGCCTCTCCGAGACGGCGCGGCATGGATACCTCACTATCTGAGGCCTGCCACACAAGGTGCCAGACCAGGCCATGCCTGGTTTGGAGGACGAGCGCGCGCAACCCGCGTTCATTCAGCTAGTCCACTCAGCTAGGTAGTTTACCTATCTGGATACCCTACAGGCTAGGTAGAAAATCGGTGTGCCCACCCACGTTCATGTTCCCTCTTTGGGGGAGGAGGATGCCTCGTATCTCGCTTTGGTGTATGCGGGGCTACTTTAATTCGTCGACCTGTCAGTGTCTATTAGGATAGGTATCTTGGTACACAGCTTTTTTTTTTTTTTTTTTTTATGAGCGATAAATATGTGAACAAAAAGTTCTTGGTCTAGCGGCTCGAGATGCTGTACACTGGGAATCACCATTGAAGGCAGCTAAAGCCGAAGATCAATCCAATCCCTGACTGTGTGTGTTATGGCATGTTACCTTCCCCGGCAGGCAGGCTGTTTCCTACCGTTGACCATATAGGTAAGGGGTTTAGGAGCTCGTAAATTATTTCAACCAATGCAACAAGGCGAAAAACTGCTCCCCATGCAGATCGCTAAGGGGGTTGGTTATTTCGTTCCTAGAACTAGTTTCAACACCCCCCTTGAATCAAGGACAGGAGCGCCAGCACGCACAACTTGCAACTTGATCACTACCTAGCTATTTCTGGTAGAGTGTCCACGAAATGCGGAATGCAGAATGAGGAATGTGGAATGCAGGGAGGCCTTGCCGCCCGCTCAACAGCAGCGCCTCGTTAGTACATGACCAGACATCCGGGGGTATCCTTTTTCCGCTATCTTGTCGGATGGCGATTTTGGGTAAACGAGGGGTTAGAAAAAAGGACCCTCTTGCCGAGGAAATTGTGACGTGTCTGGTATAAAGAGTTGGGTAGAAGTGCTGTTGTCAATGTGGGGAGCCATCAGCCCTCCCTGTAACTCCCAGCCTCTAGTCTATTTCCGCTTGATAGTTTCTCATTTTCATCATGGCGGATACCCAAATCCCAGCCTCCTCCGAGTCTCCGTCCTCCTCTTTGCTCCCCGCCAAAACATTCTGGGGCGATAGCTCCCTCCCCGACGCTTTCTTCTTCGCCAAGAATAATGCCGCCGCTGGAGGAGGTATCCTCGTGCTGTTCCTTCTCTCCTTGATTTTCCTCGAGCGCCTCTTTTCTCCAAAAGGTTTCAATCTGCCAGAGTATATCCGTCGCCGACGGCAGGCCTGGGCGTTTTTATTTCATGGCCAAGAGATGATTGATAAAGGTTATGCCCAGTCCAACGGCATGCCCTTTGAGGTTCTGGCACCAGAGGCCCGCTATGTGTTTATCACGTCGCCAAAACATGTTGCGGAAATGGATGCGGCGGGGGACGATGTCATGTCATTGCAGCATGCTTCCAAGATTGTGAGTTCATTTTCTCTGTTTCATTCTTTCATTCCAGACAAAAAGAGATTGCGAACTTCCTTCAAATAATGACAGCCACATGAATGAAGATGGCGGCCTTCCCGTCGCGGGACAGCAAAATCTGGACTGGACTAGACTAGATGCTTACAAAACTCATTCGTAAAGAAATTCCAACCGAAATACACCATGAACGGCTTCGAATGGCACAGCATCCGCGGGTTCGAAAGTCTCGGATTCGTCAAGGCTCTTCGCACTCTCCTCACCCGACACATTCCCGTCCTCTTGCCCAAGATCGATACCCTAATCCGCATGCGCATCGGCGAGTTTTACACTGCCCACCCGGGACCGGTGCAGGCCGACGGTATGTCCTATCCTTGGTTCTCCACCTTTCAATCTCTGTTACAGTCAACGAGAGATACCTAGGTACCTACACATGGCTAACACGGGGTGGTACAGGCTCGAAACACGTCCCCCTCAGCCCGTTAATCATGGATCTCACTGTCCAATGTAGCGCTTTCGCCGTCTTTGGCGAAGAGCTAGCCAAGAATGAGAAATTCCTCCACGCCGCGCTGCATTATATTGAAGAGACGGTGGTGCATGCCGAGATTATACGGGCGGCGCCGGGGTGGCTTGTTCCGTGAGTTTTTTGTCCTTCTCTACCTTTCCTTTCCTTTTCATTCCTCGTCTCCGAATCCGAGTCAGAGAGGATATTATGCTGGGATAGGGGCTCCCTGCTGACGTGGAGGTGGCTGGTTTTTTGGGGGACAGTATCATTGGACGGATCGTTGCGTATCGCACAAAGCATTATCACACGCTAATGGAGATTCTCGTGCCAATTGCGGATGAACGGGTGTTGGATCTTCAGCGGGCGAAGCGGGGACAAAAAGTTCCGAAATATGTGAGCTTTCTTTCTTCATTCTCAGATGAGAGATGGAACGCAAAACTGACAGGTGATAGAACGACGTCATCCAATGGATCTTGGAATGTTCGCCCAACCAGTCTTGGTCGGGTAAGCGTGTCATCCAAGAGGTGCTGGTTCTGTGGTTTGGCGCTGTGCATGGCCTTCAATGTGTAAGTGCTGTCACCTCCCCTCAGGTAATTCAGTGTCTCTGACTTTTTGCGAATATCAGGCCGCCCTTTTTGGAATCCACGACCTCGCTCTCCACCCCGAATACGTCCCACCTCTCCGCGAAGAGCTCGCCGCCGAACTTGAAACCTTTGTGGAATCCGGCCAGGGACTTCCTCTCCTCGATAGCTTCCTCAAAGAATCCTCCCGTCTGACTGTCGTTGAGGCCCGTAAGTTCCATCCACATCACCATAACCCCTTCGGCCTTCAACAACAGAAAGGAAAAAAAACTAAAAAACTAACCCGAGTGTAATTGCATGTACAGAAACTGCTCGCCGCGAAACCATGAAGCCCTTCACCTTTTCCGACGGCACGGTCGTCAACATTGGCGACTGCATCAGCACGCCCGTGAAGCCCGTGATGCAGAACCCGCTGCACTATCCTTCTCCTCAGCAATTTTCCGGATTCCGATTCGCGTCGCACGAAGCACTCGACAAGCTCAACACTCATCCCCTAGAAAATAGTGGGAAAGAATGGGTGGATAATGATGCGCCGAGACAAAAGGCGCCTTCCAAGATGACGGATATTGATGAGAATTGGCATGTTTTTGGAGCGGGAAAAATCAGTTGGTATGTTTACCTACCTACCTACCTACCTATGTTTCACGTCTTTTCTCCCCTCTCTTCTCTCTCCTTTCTTCGCTCCTCTTATCTCTTCTTCTCTCCTCTCCTCCCGCGCCTACCCTCTCCTCTCCTCCATCTTGATTGCACGCGGTATAATGTTGGGCAGTTCCTGATTGAGATACGTTTACAGCCCTGGCCGCTTCTTTGGTGTTGCCGTCCTCAAGGCTATGGTGGGCCGCGTGCTGATGGAGTACGACGTGCGGTTGGTTGAGCCAGAGAAACCGAGATGGTATACTTGGAGATCCTTCATGATTGCATACGATGATACCCTAGTGGCCTTGAGTCCTAGGAAGAAGTAGTGTGTTCATGTGACCGCCATCAAACGACACCCAACTTGGAAGGGTGCGGGAGTTTCTCAGAGCAATGTGACACCCGCAAATGTTTGACAGTTTCTGGAGGGCTAGGTTGGATATCTGGGACAGAGTGGGGCTGTCGCGCACAGCAGTTGAGATAGGAAGAATGGATCATGATAGAAATACCAACTCTTGGAAAAGCTTTCATACAAAGTCCCAATCCCACCCCCCCGCTCAGTCCAGACCAAGAAAGTGCAACACCGAGGAGCGTCGACGTTCAGGCCCTGCAACGCGAACCATGGCTTTGAGAGCACGATCCTCACTTTCCCCTTCTGCCTTGACTGTCACGTAACCCACATCACGAAAGCCCATGCCCGAGAAGAAAATGTATCCCTTGGAACTCGCCATGACTGACACAGTCATCTTTTTCTCAGAAGCCCAGCTGATTCCCCAATTGCAGAGTGCTTTACCAAAGCCCAACTTCTGATGATTTGGATGGGTGGCGAGGATGTGCAAGTGTATCTGCGGGTCGTATTTGCGAAGATATTTTTCCCTCCCCAGGGCCGATGCGCTCATGAAGGTTGTGAGGTGCGACGGATGACAGTCGCTCCCTTCCTGGGTATCCGACCCCACGAGTTGACTCCAAGAATCCTCAGGTGCGTCGCTCTTGCCATGGCCCTTGGGATCCGGTGCTTGCGTCTGCCAAATCCCCACTGCCACGATCTGCTTGGGATGTTGACCTCGACCTTGAGAAATTTCTGCTACTGCGACGATCCAGCCATCAGGTGTGGATAAGCATAATTCAAGCGCTGCTTTGACACGCGACTCGTGCTTTTCGGGGTGCTCCCGGCGAGAGGGAAAGCAATACAGCCACTGGCTCTCGGAAGCAGTGGCGGCAAGGAGGACCTTTGCAATGTCCTGAATATCGGCGGCGGTCGCTTTTCGTATGTCCATGAGTTGGCCAAGTGAAGTATGAGATGAGTGTGTCTGCAATGAGTCGTGGACGGAGCCTTTCTTCAACAGTGTTGATATGCATCGGCTCTGGTTACCCCCACTCGCCCGTGAGCGATCGAAGCCGACGGGCGGCCTCCCAATCCCACAGTTGCACCATCGATACTCCACAGGGCCTCGTCCAGTAGGAGTTTGACATGACTGGGAGCTGCAGAGCTTTGCTGTGGCGAGAGGTACAAAGCAGGTTCCATGATCCTTGCAGTTTTGGAGCTACCCCGCCAAGGTTATCCGGCAGCTAAGCTCAGGTAGTTCTCGGCGTGGTAAAGCTTAGTAGCGACAAGAGGGGTAACAAGCCGGCAACTTGGTTGCTCTGCATGCACCTGTGGCACAGCCACTACCAACTGCAACCCTGACTGGCTGGTTGGATGCTCCCCGTTACGAGTGGGGCGGCCGAAGGTCTAGACTCTCCCGGGATGCCGCTTTGGACCATTGCCCAGTCAGATTCGGGATCCATCGTGCAGCTCCCCGCCCTCGCCAGGTCTCCGGAAGGTCCTGCTCACACGAATCTGGTAATCTTCCTCTTCTTCCAAAGACAGTTGCTGGCCAGGGAGCCGGACAGCGCGGTCAAGAGCCACAGGTAGGCCACGATGTCTGCCCCGCAGCATTACCAAGCAGAGCACCAGTTTGCTTCCGACATTCCAGGCACCGGAAAATGAGTAGTTCTGGTCAGGTAGGCCGGTTGATATGCCGACCGTACCGTACGCAGAAACCACTTCGAAGAGGACATTGAAGACGTTGAAAGTGATGGGGTCTCCGAGAAAATGACCGGTTTCGATGGTCGTGATAACAAATACCGCAAGGGCAAGCCACCATAAGTCGTGAGCAAGCTGACTGCGAATCTGCTGGCTGACGAAGGATATCCGATCCTCTTTCTTGTTTGGTGCCGTGCGTACGCCAACCCCTTCGAATGACAGCGACTGCATTAGGGCTGTGCCAAGTGTAGAGCAGGTCCCGGATTCCTCTGGATCAGAATCGCGCTTGAGGTCGTCGGCGTAGATGCCAAGTGATCTCTCCTCATACACATTAGAGTGCCTCATTGTGATCACCACCGGATACACCGAGATGTACATCATGATAACGTACATGACTTGGAGTCCGGCGTAGGCAGCTGAGATCGGGATGACATAAAAGCCACCGCTTCTCACAGCTTGGAGCTAGAGTTAGCTGCATCTTCGAACAAATGGACAGGGGGACGGCACACACCTATGGCCTGGAACAAACCATCTAGAACCCTGGGGCCAAGTGGGATGGCCTCGGTGATAGGGTTCCCGATATTCAGGACCTCGAACAAGAGCCAGTCGATACTGTTGAGAAGAATGAGCATGAACAAGAGCCACCAGGTTGGCCGTGAAGGGAACAAGTTGGTGTAGACGCGGCGCGGGTAGTTGAGAACAAACTCCAGCGTGGCCTTTATATCGAAAAAGGCGTCGTCGTTCGTAGTGAGCTTAAGGGTCTTCCAAATAGACCAGAAGATGAGACGGAGGAAAATTGGGTAGGCTGTGTTGCCTGCCAGGATCAAAAAGCTCATAGTGATCAGCACAAAGTAGGCCTGTTGGAAAGGGATCATATTGAGATCGATGAGTGACAGGCCGTTATTGTTGAAGGCAGAGACAGCGTAGAAGACGCCAGACCACCAAGCACCAACGCCGTTGGACGTGGCGATCTCGGGCGAGTTGGTGGCAATGCAGGCGCCAAGCGTGACAGCCCCTAGAAACTGCCACAAAAATGAGTAGAGTGGAACGATGATGGCAAGCATCTTCAAGGCTCGGTACTCATAGCCGCCCAGTCGCTCTCTCTCATCCCGGCTGAGGCCATGAAACTGAGCGTTGCGACCAACAGTCTTCCTCGTGAGGATATGGCGCCAGTGGGTGGAACCGTGAATGCCATCCTTTCCCTCAATAGAGGATGCCTGGGCATTTCTTCTGGCGAACGGGCTGTTGAAATGCGGCGATGGGTGGGACGATACTGCATCCCGCTGTGTCGTTGATGCGAACACGACGTGGCCGCCAACAGGAGCACTCTCGTCGAGAGAGAAGTCAATAGTATCCGTCATGGTCCAACCACTGCTGGAATGGGTGGCTTGGGTTGGATGACCGCCGGCAGGGTCCGCACCCGATGGGGTCGACTGGTCATCACAAGCTTTGGATGGCGTATTGCTGGCTCTGCGCACCGACAAAATCCTGTCCACCACGGGCAGCGCCCTCAGCGTCTCGCGGCGACGGTGAGCACGGCCCCGCTCGAGCCGGACAGTGGCGTCAAAACGGCGCTCAAAGGCCCGTTTTCGAGCAAGAACGGTGAGGATTGAGACCCAAACTGTGCTTCCAATGACCATGAGAATCCAGAGTAAAACCTGCTGCCACGTTGTGATCTGACTGAGATTGACGGGGTTGAGTCCTGACTCGGTCATGGCCGAAACGACGAGAAACAACGAGTCAACATAGCTGACAGGGAACGAGGTGGACGAGGCCCAGAAAACGACAGATGCGACGAGGCAGGTGATGATGAAGTAAGCGTAATGAATCGTAATGAAATTGGCGTGTGGGAGAAACGCACGCGCTCGCTTGTCGAGGGCTTGCAGGACTGGGCGGTCATCGAGCAGCTGATGCCACCAGCGGGACCATGTTCGCGAGCGCATGAGTGCGGCCGGGCCGTTTGTGGGTATCCAAGACGGCAAAGAATTTTTCCCTCAGGAGGACTCTGGAAACGCAGGCACATGAAAAGCCCGGACAAAGGAAAGTGCGGACGAGTAAAAGGGCTCTGAATTTTCACCAGCAAGGGGCCGAGCACGGAGCAAGGATTGATCACGTGGTGGCGCGTTGATGACGGGAGACCCAGATGCCTGTTGACTTCAGGAAGGAACGCGTCTTAAGCCACTGGAGAGTGCCCAGGAAGGCAAGAACGAGAAAGAATGGTCGAGCCAGCTGACCCCACAATCGGCCTAGAGGGGCGCGGGCCTCTTTGCTGTCCTCTGCTGCACTTTGAAGACGCAAAACTGGCAGCAAGCATCCAAAATTCGCCTACCTACCCATGACCCCCAGATTGAGTATTTCAAGATCGCTCCACGGGAACACAGGAATTTCAACAATAACAAAGGACTTATCGGTAAGTACTTCCGCACTTCCCTCGCTTGGTTCAATCCCCGTCCCGGCGAAGCTCGGTCTCCTATTAAGATCCTACGGCCGTTTATGTTGCACAGCGTCGGGTGGTTGCACTGACCGCTTGCGATTTGCTATCACTTGCCACCCCATGATCAAGCCAAGATCCCAATCCTCATTGCGCCTCGAGCTTCCCCTTCAACTTCTGTGCCGCATCCCATACCATGGACTCGGCGTCGAAGTTCCAAACCTTGTGGAACAGGGGCGTGATGGCTTGTCCGAACTTTTCGCCGTCACCTCCCACGTCGGGTACTTGCCAATGGAACAGCAAACAAGCCCGTCTTGTTGCCCTCACCACAGCCTGTGTCCGCTCATACCTCACTTGGTTATACGCATCCAACGCCGCTTCCACGAGTGCCTTTCTGTCTCCCGAGCTATCAACCCGCTGGGCCACCGCCTCCAGCAGCGACGACAACACCAGAGCGTCTTCGATTCCCAGCCCTCCTCCAGCTCCCAAATGCGGGCCCGTCGCATGCGCGGCATCTCCCGCAAGAGCCACGCGCCCTTTGAAGTATGTCGGCGCAGGGAACTCCTCCATGTCGAACACCGCCCACTTGTCCATTTTCTCTGGCATGAGAGCGACGATATTCCGCACTGTCGAATGCCAGTCGGCAAAAGCATCAAGAACCTCTTGCTTGGAGCCAACCGCCATGTGCCGGGCTGCATCGGGCCAGGGCTTGCTGTCGGACAGCACCGCAAGCACGTTAAGCACACTGTTCCCGCCGACAGGGTACGTGAGTAGGTGCGCGCCCCGTCCGTTGTACATGAAGCGCGTGTGACTTTTGTACTCGCCCACGGCTGCCACCGCTTTTTCCATCGGGATCAGTGCACGAAAGCAGTATTTTGCAGTGTAATGTGGGTGCGACGCGGGATTGGCCTCCCCTAACAGGAGCTGGCGCACTCGCGAGCGAATACCGTCACACCCAATGACCACATCTGCAGTTGCTGTAGTCCCGTCGGTAAAGCGAATCAAAAGTCCTTCCTTATCGTTCTCGGTGATAGTATCAAGCTGTTTCCCGAACCGGACCGCCTCCTCCGGGTTCCGGATCATCTTCGCCCACTCCTCGAGGATCTCGGAGCGCAGACCGCCCTGGAAGCCGTCCTTGCCGACATGCAGCTTGTATAACAACTCATCGGTCTTGTATCCATCAACCCACTGGAAGTAATCCTCGCCATTGGGGTTGGCGACGCGCTTGAAGGCTGCTCGCACGGCCGGATCGAGGATTTCCATGGCGCGCTCGGCATTGGGGCTGAAGCCGATTCCGGCACCGATCTCACGGAACCCCGCTGCCCGTTCGTAAAGTGTAAACTTCACGCCGCGCACCTGCAAGCCGAGAGCGAGGTTGATGCCGGTGATGCCGGCGCCAATGATGGCAACGTGGAAGGAGGGCGAGACAGGGCCATCCCCGGTTTGGTTTAATACAGAAGGCATGGCGATGATGCCGGTTGGGACGAGGGGAGGTTGATGATGCAAACCGAGCTGACAGCGGTAGAAGGGGTTGGCCTGACAAGATTCAACGGCTCGCTCGGATCAGGCGCACGATGGGGATTTGACCCTGGCGAGTCAAGCAGTTTGAGGCGTCAGTAAGCGTCGCGTGGTCTCGTTGGTGTGTGTTTTTTAGGCCCAAAGAGTGGGGTGCCATGCTCATCGGGTGTTGGGTGGGGGA
>Ga0247763_1000569_pt1 | contig 22005 bp, 15 predicted proteins | sample UWRJL141409B4_FD_179926 | JGI IMG/M metagenome (GOLD analysis project Ga0247763, IMG submission 179926) | Plant litter microbial communities from Arlington Agricultural Research Station in Wisconsin, United States - UWRJ-L141-409B-4 | ecosystem: Environmental > Terrestrial > Plant litter >...
GGGTTTGTTCGGGTGTTTGTAACGGGTCGACTTTTTCGGCTCATATAGCTCTTGCAATGTTTGGAGCTCGGGTTGCCGGATCGCGGCAACGTATTCGTCGCGGTGGTTCTGATTCTTGAGGTAGTCTGGGAAATCTACCGCAGCTTGGACGCGCCGGCAAAAATCGACGCCCTGTGAGAAATACAGCGGCTGCAACTGCTCGATGCCTTCGCATGTGTTATCCAGCAGCCATCGGATCCTGGAGGACGATCAGTGAGTGGCTGCAAATTTGGGTCATTGAATGGGGGCCAAGTGCTTACACATCGTGCGACCCAATCACCGGGTTGAGTTTGCCCTTCTGATCAGCAATCACCTGAGCCACTTCTGGCGGGATGAAGAAGGTGACGGACTGGCTAGTTCCGAGTTGACGCAAACGCATCGCGGCTGTGTCAATGTTAGTAAGAACATTCCCAGCGGGAATCGGCGGAAAGTCTTCTCACCTTGAACTGTATGGTCCTTTGTCTGACCTTGGCCAACAGTAAGAGCACCTCTAGCATCAAGCGGGAGCTTGAGATCGGTACCTCGCGTGTGGGCCTCGTCAAGGTAGACCAGACAATCGTGCAAGTCATCCGCAAATGAGGATGCAAGAAGAGGGGTTTTGTATCCCTCCCGGGTGATGACCATGGCCTTGTTGTTGGTGTCAAAGAACAAGGCAGCGCGGATATTTTGGCGAGTGTCCACCGACAACCACGTCTGAGCCAGCATCTCGTTGTCCATCTCCAAGATCTGGGCGCCTGCGTCGATCAGGACCTGCACCTTCATGTTTCGGACCATCTTTAGGAGGTCTACTTCAGACGCTCGGCCCCCTTGAGGGGTGCGGATAATCTCGCAACTGCGGGACCGTGAGTGCAGCAGGTACGTCAAGACCTCGGCGTTGGTATGCGCCAGAGCCGGAAGGTCGGCCTGCTGAATGGTGAGTGGCAGCATCGAGCGGTTGTCATTCGTGCCACTGAAGCCAGTCGTGAGGGCAGGCGAGTCAAAGGACGGAATGTCCCAGCCGCTCGACTGCAGCTTGGCCTGGAACTGCCTTGCGTGCAGCGAAAAGACAAAATTGTTGAGGAAATAATCAATAACCACCACTTGATACCGGATGGCTATCCAAATGTCCCGTATCTGCACCTCGTCGTCAATGTTGATAACATTCCAAGCTCGAAGAGACGCGGGAAACGCGTCGGTGCTTTGTGTCCATCTGGTGTACTCGGTTGATGGGTCGTCGGACTTCAGCACGCGTGCGAGGGCTTGCCTCAGCTGATCCTCGCTCAAGCCATCATAGTAAAACGTCAGACAGGTGAAGAGGATGGCAACATCTGGGTGTCCCCATTCCGACTGTTCGCTGGGAACGCCCTTGGCGTGAAAGGGCACTGCCACAGGATCGCCTCCCGGGCGAAGACCATACTGCACATTCCACCGCTTTCGAAGCGTCATGATGAGAATGCGATTGACAAGAAGGCCGCGCAGAAGATACAGGGTTTGGCGCACCTGGGGTCGGTCCGGCGACAGTGATCGGACCTTGTCGAGCGTGTTAGGTCTCAGTTTGTGTGAGCCGGGCATCAAAAAGTCCTTGACAGCAATTCGTTCCGCGCGAGAGAAGGATTGGATGGGCAAGATATCGGAAACGCCCCGACAGACATCAGCGACGAGGCGTCGAAGGAGCTCGTCCTCGACATCCGGCCGAACAAAGTATACGAACGGGAAACCACCGGGGTGTGCTCTGACAACCTCAATCGAGTGAGGGAACGAACTCTCGAGTCCGTGCAAGTGGCTCTCGACAAGCTGGAGAATAGCCTCGGCCACTAGCCAGCGATGAGGATGGCCGTCAACAGCAACCTGGGCTCCAGAGGGGTAGATGAGCTGAGTGCGCGTGGCGAGAGTGTAGTCTGATTCGTCAAGAATGTCGCGGCAGACGGACCGCAGCAAGCGCTGTACGTTGATCATGGGCTTTGCTTGGTCCAGCCTGTCATCAAGGATTTGCTGCTGCCCGCTCAGCATGAAGGAAAGATTGTGCTCGGGCAGGCACAGCATAACTCCAGCCGATTTCAGGATACGTTCGTGGATATCCCAATACGACTTGATGCTCGCCCTGTCCGTTGGTGTGCGTCTCGAGAACGGAACGTGGCAGATCTGTCGGCCGAGCAGCCCACCAAGTCGGGACTGGAAGAGCTGCGCCGTCTGGAGGAGGAGGGCTTTCGGAACGACGATGCGGGCGAGATTCTTGCGGTTGGCCAAGCAAACAGCCACCATGGGCATGATGCAAGATGTCTTGCCCTGGCCCATGTTCATCTGCAGGACCGAGTTGCTGCCCGACGGGGGTGAGATTGTGGCGCGTGCAACGTCGACTTGGCCGGGTCGGATCAGCATGTTGGCATCAATCTCCAATAACAACCAGTCGCGGTTCTTCTGCGGTTTCCAGTTGCTATGCCCGACGTTGGCCTCCTCGTCTTGGAAGCGGGAAGTGTCGCCCGCCAGGACACAGTCGTTGAGGCGCGTGTTACGCTGCAGCTTTGTGAGGGCCAATCCCAAGGAGACAAGTGCCTGCTCCATGTCGGAACCAAACTTGGCGGTCGATGTGGAGCGAAGGTGCTCGAGCAAGGTAACTGTCGTAACCGCCGGCCATAGCCCGCCCATCTGCAGCCATTCGATTTGGCGACTTGAACCGTTTGATGCAGGGCTCTCGATCGAACGACGTATGGCCCCAAAGGCGCCTAGAACATCCATCTCGGAAGACGACACATCTCTCAGGTAAAGAAAAGGCTTCGCCAGTGGAGGTGCCTGTCGCCTCTCTAGGGCGTTGATGCTTTGAAGCAAGTCCTTGGCATATGTCTGTCGCACCAAAGACTTGGTTTTCTCCAGATCCGTGACAATACCGCGTAGCTCCTCGACGAGTTCTTTTTCCTGGGCAGCCGTGGAGAGCTGCCTCGCATTGCTCGCCGCCGTAGTGCGGCTGGTTTTTATGGCGTTGCCTTTCCGGTCGTCCCGCGGAATGCTGGCTAAAGGTGTCCATGCCATTGCCATCGATACGCTGCGCGGATGCTCGTTGATAGGCTTGGCGAGGAGGTCCCGGAGACAGGGGATAACGTCGGTCCGACAGCGGCCTGTCACGGGTGCATCTGCCTCGAGCTTCGGTGGCACGTACTTACCCTCAGAGCGACACTGGCCAAGGGCTCGCTCAACCTGATCGAGATGTTTGGAGAGCATCAAGTTTTGGTACAGACGCTCCCACTCGGGGAGGATGGCCTTCATGGCGGCTTCCAGATCAATCCGAAACTTGGCGGTATTGAGGGAAGAAAGGCTGGGCTGGACGCATGGCCACTGCTTCAACATGGCCGTGGCGAGATCGTGACAGTCTTGTGCGCTTTTCATTTCGTAGTCCTCCCGCGCCAACTGGAGCTGGCGCCGCTGCTTGGGGTGCAAGTACGTCCCTAGTTCCTCGGCTGGGTCGTTATCCAGTGGCGCATTGCGAAAGGGAAGCAGCAGCTTGGTCAATCCATCGAGACTTGGCGTGGTGTGAGGTCGGAAGTTGAGGTAACACGGGAAACGAGGGAGGGACATGGTTTGGAGTTCTGGGAAGATTGCGAAAGCGACGAGGGCCCTGATCATCTCGTTGTCGTCTCCCAGTTGTTTCCCGAAGCGAAGAGTTGCCACAAGAAAGACGGCGTCGTATATATATCCAGGCCGACGCACGTACTCCACAAGCGAGCCCCAACACTCCCGGATATCAGTGCGCATCCGTTCACTTAGGGAGATCTTGCAGAAGTCGTTGGAGTACCCGCCTATCACATTCCCCTTTGCCAGAATGCTGGCAAGGTTAGAGGGCGTCGCGAATGACTTCGGTCTGGTTCGGATCAGGTTTGCCACTTCCATGACTCTGCTGTACCGCATATCGGCGGACGAGGACCTGTCTCTTGGGAGATAAACCCGGTCAGCGGGACCGGAAGACTCGCCCCCATACATCTTTCTCTCATATATTTGCCGGCGCACCAGTGCTCGGCGATTGAGTTCGACTTCACCCGACGATGGCAGAAGGAACGGTTCCTGTGTCACTAGATCCCGTGCGGGAGTGAAGGCGAACAGCTGGTTGGAGTGGGCTAGTATCTCCTCGACAACAGGTCGGTACGAGGGATGCTGAATATGACAGGTAAGGTTTTCATCGTCCCACGTGTCCGTCTTCATGACCTTGAGGCCGGCGGGGTAGTATTCTCGTACTGGCGTCAAGTTGGCAATTTGCTCCAGAACTTCGCGTTCTCTGCCGAGTACAGTCCATGGCTGACATGCCCCAGACTGTAGCCAATGTAGGCTTTCTTCGGTGCCAGTTCTGCCTGTGAGTTTGTCGGGGATGATGAACGATGTCAATGCATGGAGAAGCGCTTTTGTGTAGATGAGCCTGGGCTCGGCAGCGCAGTCGATGCGGCCCAGTGTGTCGTTGATGACGAATTTGCCGTAGAAAGAGTTACGGGCAAGGTTGACAACGACATGGCACCCGGATCGACGAGTAGTAACCTTTCCGCCGAGGGGGACGAGGATGGTTCGGCGAAAGGGGTTTTGCGGGTCGCGACAGACCAGCTTCTGAGCGAGTCCATACCAGGTCCCCGCATCTTGGTCCGGGTCGACCTCCAGGTTGAGTTGCGGAGAGAAGAGTAGCCTCCGCTGGTTGACAAAGAACATGAGCTGGAAATTCTTGATCTGCACCTCAAGGTTGGCCGTGATGTCGGTTGGTTGGTACACCAGCAGATATCCCCTGGGAGCAAGGCCCTCAAGGATCTTGGCAATCCGTTGGAACAGGGGGCTGTGGGGGTCGACGACCCGATCTTTCCCCTTGTAATTAGGTCGCTCCTTTACGCACGTTCCATTTTGTATGTCGAGAACCCACCTCGACCTCCAACTGGTGACGTTCCACGGATTTTTCATGGTCGTTATGTACACTCTGCCCAGGCGGAGATCAAGCCAGTGACATCGATCCGAGACAAGAGGACTCGGCAAATCCCACCGCTGTTCGGTGTCGTCGTGAAAGCATGACCGCGGAATGAGACGCAAAAACATCTCTTTGTTTTTGGCTAACACAATCAACCCGCTCTCGTCGGTGCCAATGTGGACAATGAAACCATTGGGCCTCCATGTCAGGGTTGATGACATGCCAGGAATGGACGACTGGTACACACGCAGGGGCTGGTCTCCAAACAGTTCGCCAAGGAGCGTGGTATACTCCGCGTCCTGGGGAAGCTTGCCCACAGGCTTGCCGTTGACGAGCAGTGTTCCAAGGAGCAAGTCCAGATGCACAACTTGATGGCCATACGTCGCTGATTCGGCAATATTGCACCGAACCCAGCCGGGATGCTTATCCAGTGTTATCGTGGATCCTTTCTCTGCCAATCTTTCCGCTTCGGGCCAAAAGTGTACCAAGCCCTCGCGTAGCCCCGTGCTATCCTTTTCAATATACTTCGAGACAGAAGAGCAGAGCCGCTGAGCCAGCTTGATGGAGGCCACGAGATGGTGAAGGATTCTGGGCGGGAGGGCTCCGATATCGGTCACCATGTTCTCCTGTATGGTGATACCAGACTCAATGTACTGCTCCAGCTCATCTGCATCCCACTCGTAGATGTCGTAGTGGACGACGAATGTTCGTCTGCAAAGTAGCGCAGCCGTGAGTGCACACTGTTGGAACTGCTGGGCATTCTCCTGGACGCAAGACTCTCGAATCTGTTGCCTGAGGTGCCGGAACCAACTGGTGCAAATATCGCGGGCCCGGAAAACACATACAGCAGCCCTTTCCGGAAGATCGGTGTTGGGATGCGCTTCCATGACAAGGTAGAGAGTTCGGAGAGCAAACGTGATCAGCATGTCCATGATGTTGGTTTCCCGCCAGCTGACAACGTCAGCCAGAATGTTCAGACGGGATTCCACCTGTTTGAGAAGACTATCAACGAATGTTGGATCGCGGAAAATGCAATGAGCCACTCGGAAAGAATCTGCATTGCGTGAACCATCGGTCCAGCGAGAGGGCCCGCACTGCAGGGCTAGATGGTTGAGGAGCATCACAGCTGACTCGTTAGACCAGTTGAGGTTGGTTGAGCCCAGTTCCGCCAGTATGGAGAGCCAGCGACGGTGAGGACCTGACATGAGCATCTTGAAGGCGACAAACTCGTGTTGGCCAAGACCAGCCGGACACTGTGGGTGTGACGCCATAACTTCGTACGATGACGGTCCATCTCCTCCGGCAGCAAATCCCCCGTGGTTCACGAGGGACCGGAACGGAGACTTGGGCGGCAGTTGCAACTGGATATGGTGGGCGAACCGATAACGCGGGTGGTGCTCGCCAGGCCAAAGCCCACTCGCCATGTCATAGTACCGAAGCCTCAAACCGTTGGGCAAGCAGACTCCTTCGTGCTCGGCCTCCCACTCGACCGGGAAGAACACGGTGGAGTAATGTGTTTGAAGAACTACAAGATATGTCAGTCGCTGCTCAAGATGGGAAGGTACGGTTTGCACCCAGGGGAAACAATAGGATTGAACTCACATGATTTGGTAGTTGAGGCGAGTGTCACAAGTGGCGTCTTTCCTCTGCAGAACTCGGATAGTTGCGAATAATCCCGTAGAGCGCACTTGGATGCACGGGCCGGTGTTAAGTCCTGTGATGCGAGACGGTGCGCTATCAGCCAAGTAATGTCGCGGTACTCTGCAAACTGTTTCGGTGGCATAAGCTCGAACACGGCCACCTTGGCCTCCGTATCATCCGAAGGCAGAAAGTGCTCGTGTATTCTGATGCGCAGGTTATTGAGTCTGTACTGCTTCGTGCAGCGAGGGCAGCGTCGTGGATTATGATATTGTCGTTGGTCTCTGTCAACGGTGTAAAGACAGGTGCTCTCATGCACATCCCTCGTGAGTGCCTCGAACTCTTCTTTTTTTTGCTGATATTCCTCCAGCTTGTCCTCCTTTTGCAGGGCGGCCACGTCTTCAATTCTTTGCTGCAGCGCCTTCATGGATTGGGCGTCGGGAGACTCTTGGAAGTAACGCAGCGCGAAGCACGCCGGAGATGGGTTTGCAAAAATGTCCATGGGCTTCCCTTCATTTTGACGCTCGGATCGTCTGACTCTCCTCGAGAGCCAATCCTGGACATTCTGCAAATCGCTCATTTTCTCGTGAGAAGCCAACTGCAAGACGTCAAGCATTTCTGGGGTGAACACGGGGTGGAAGTCCCAGAGAAGGGGGAATTCGGCCACCATGTGTTGATCCATCGCCACCCAAACCTGCATGACATGCAAGATGAGAAGGCTCATTTGCTCCGGGTTGCCACGATAGACCGGTAAAGCCCGTTGCAGATACCGCCTGATACCGAGGGCTTGCCTCTCGAACTGAGTCTCCCGAAGACACATGTCCTCCAACACTGTGCTGTCAAGTATTGGGTCAGCAAACTGAGAAAGGTGTTCATGCGTCTGGGCATCGAGGTTGAAGTTTGTCGGTGCAACCCACTGCGGGCGACGTGAGTTGACCATCGCATTGGTCTCGACAAGAATTTGACGAAGGACGGCGCCGCTCAAGGGCAACGGCAAGGTGAGATCATTTTCAGTTGCCTTCTTTGGTACTTGATTGATGACTTTGGTCGAGCTTTGCTTGAATGTCTCCCACTCCGACAGCACACTTCTGTTGGTCTTGCCGAGGATGACATTGATTTCAGGAACAAGGCGTTCCAGGATGCGGCCGATGCTTTGCGCCACTTCTGCGTCCTGCACCCTGAACCTCTCCTCTTCCAGTTTGACCAATCGGCGGCAAATCTTGGCCTGGAGGAAATGCCGCTGGTCAACTTGGAGCCTGTTGTGTGCCGAGGCCAGAAAACCGGACAACAGGGAGCTGAGCAGTATCTTGTATTCAAGCCGACCCACCTCTTCGCCGAGAGCCATCACGAGGAAGCGGGATATGGCAACTCGGAGCGTCAGCCAGTAGGGAGATCGGCGCCATGGCCGGTCGGCACGGAGCCAGCAGATATCGTCGCGCACACGCTTGCGAAGACGCTGAGTCGAGATTCGACGACCGTTCTCTTCAAGAATGGCCATGAGAAGAGAGCTGATAATCTCGGGACTTGGGGTCTCTCGGTGCTCTGTCATAGTCGCGCCAGCCTTGTGTGCCTGGCTGGCTGATGTTGTCGTCGCTTCCAGGGAAGCCTGCTCGAGGAAGGTGGCCACATTGTTCTGAAAACCGTGGTCGTTGAAGATTGCAAGGGGCACAGCGACAGCGCTGCCAGGGAAGTCCCACTCCAGCGCAGTGGTAGAGGCAATAACATCCTCGTTCTTTGCCGCTGTCTCAAAGACCTCGAAGATGACATCCTCTGGCCTATTTCTCCCATGGCGTTGTTAGCAATGTTCTTAATTGTCAAGTGTCATGCGATCTCAACTCAGACACTCATTGGATGGAGTGAATGGAATCTCAACGTACCCAGAGAGGCGATGAATCATTAATGCCGCGTTTTGGCTTCGAATGTAGACGATAAGAGCATTTCTCGCCCCTAACTGTTGAAATTGGGATAGAAGCTTCACGCGGTCGACAGCGCCGCGACGGTTGAGGTCCTTGGAGCAGCTGAGACACAGTCGAATCGACTCCCAGGTATCGGCAGAGGGTGATGAACCGAGGCCATGAGCATCGCGCATCCGCTGCGCGCCGAGGACGAGCCGACCAACCAAAGCCAGCTCAACCTCGTTGAGGTTTCCCTCTTGCGCATGAGGGAGGCGCTGCGGCAGCGTCAGGTGATGAAAAAGAAATGGCTCCATCGTGTTTGCCTGCTACAGCACGAATCGTTGGTGAGCGCCAAGACCGGCGGAATCGCTAGGTGAGGGTGAGTTTGTGGTGTTTGCGTGAATGGAATACGACTTGTTTTGTGGAAAGCCGTTGTTGCGGGGAGGTAAGGAGCTAAGATTTGCTCTTGGGAGTGGTTTGTGATGGGAGAAAAGCTTCGTTTGCTAGAAATGTGCAGCAGGCTGTGGCGAGCAGAGGCGCTGGTGGGGCAAACGTTGGGAGGAAATGGCAGGCCGCAGGCGCCAGATGAGAGGGGGCTTGCTTTAGGTCTCGAATAGGGAGTCTCAGATCCGGCGGGTAGAGTACGTAAATGGCGAATACAAATCGAGGGGACATCGGCTTGCTGCATCCCCACGAGGCGAATTGTGGTTTGTCAGTTTGGATGTTGGCGCGGGAAGGCGCAGGAAGGTGCGAAGAAACCCTGCGATCAGATTCGACAACCAACGACCCGAGATGTGCTGAGGCCTACAAACAGAGTGCGCTGCGTTCCTGCCCAAGGCGCGGGGCAGCGAATCCGTTTGTTGGAAAGTCGAGAGGAGGTCTGCGTCTGGAGAGGTGCAGAACATTCTCAGCAGGTTGGAGCCTGGTGCTGGTGTGGCCCTCAAGGTTTGGTGCCAACAGCCAAACGGCGCGCTAAAACTTACAAAATTTCAGGGCCGGAGATAACGTTGATCCGGGGCAATCTCAAGGCACAAACAAGTGAACTATCTGCTAGCTAGCGCCTTGCCAGGAAGCGCCTTGCCAGGAAACTGTGTAATGTTTTCTCGACGCCGATAAGAGAAATTCCCAGCATCGAATGGCGAGGAATCATCAGGTCAACTGCCCGCTCACCGCTGATTTACTGGCTCGAGCCTGACGGCCTCAGGTGTCAACGAGACTAGCGCCGTGGACTATGGGCTCCACCAAGCAGACCCACTCCGCTTCACAGACTTGGTCTCGCGCTGCCGATGACGACGTCTTCACTAGAACAATGTTGACACCTTTCTCCGCTCAAGCCGGCTAGCTTATGTCTAAGATCGCCGTCGCCCGCTATAAGTTCCCCGTCAGTATCAAAAGTTTTCAGAACAGAACCTGGAAATGCTGGCAAGAGGTAGCTTCAAGCAAAAACACGAAAGTCCAGGGGGATCTTAGCTGCACGTGGCATATGACGCACAACTACATTGATACCGATATTCTACCGAGCCCACTACTTTAGCTACAGGACAGCATCGCACATCTCCTCAAACAACCCAGATTGCCTTGGCATTTCCGTGGTCGGTAAAGTGGTGGGGGCAGACCTCTGCGTACACATCGGTGCTTCCCGAGATGCCGAGGCTGAACTTCATCTCCTTTTGCGCGCTCCAGTTGATCATGTCCTTCGCATCAATTGACCAGCCGGTCGAGCCACCCGACGCATTCGACGGGGCGAGCTTGAGCATGTCACCCGAGAAGTTCCGGAACCCCTTTCCGCCGCACTTGAGCACATCGGCGGCCAGCTCGCAAATGAGGGCCTTGGACTCGTCCTGGGTGCTCATGCCATTCTCGCCGAGAAAGTATTTGCCCTTGGAATTCTCGACCTGGAACTTGAAGGTCTTGCCGGCAGCGATGGCAGCGGCGTTGACGCTGTGTGTTGGCAATGTTTTAGCATTTGCAAGCAGTTTCGCGACGTGGACCAGCGTACCTGAGCGCCAGACAAGCAGCGGAGAAGACGGCCTTGAGAAGCATTTTGGAACGTGTTGGCAGCTTTCCGGGGGTGCAATTCCACTGCCCACAGCGCGTGCCCGGATCCGAGCTCCCTTTTGTATCTGAGGTAGGTGGGAGTGCCGACAATGATTTGAGATATATCGCAGGTAATTACCAGTGGATATTGCTACCAATCAACCGCATCCGAGCATTCGTCGGCTTCATAATATCCGGCTGCCCACAGATGCCAAAACCCCCAGGGCGGCTGAAGGAATGCCGTCCATACCTCACGGCCGGATAATCACAAGGCCGTTGAATCATTGCCGCTTTTGTCACTCGGCAGTTCGAATCTCTCTCTTTGGCATCGCCGACTGATTTATGTTATGGATGGTATTTTACGACATGATGGCTGGAAGGACTAACACCGATCAGAATGGGTTGGAAATTCATACTGAGCTGGTAAGTTTCTACATATGTAGAGAATGTCACAACAAAACATCTGAGCACTCTAGTAAAACATTGGCAACAAATTGGCATTCTTCTACGTGGTGATCAATGCCATCGCCGAGACGGAAATAACTTCAGACTCATTCTTGGGCAGACAAACTACTGTCAGCACCTTACCGTTCTATCACTTCAAATTGCCACGCTCCCATCCATTTCCATTACGAAGCTGCCGTCATCCCCGGAATTGCGTCAAGCCCTATCAAAATATCAGTGGCGGTCAAAGAATGAAGCGAAAAAAAACAAAAACTTACACCCATCAATCTCCTCCTTAACTGCACGATCAATCGTGCACTTCATGGCCTCCTCGGGCGTCTGCGTCTGGATCTGCTTGCACACATCACCATTGCAGCGAGCATCCAGTGCTTTCTGCAGTGCATTCCCCTTCCAGCCGAACACGTAGTCACCGTGTTGAGATCTTCCGAGTCTAAAACACGATATGTCAATTCACTGAGCTGATGCAGGATGTGCATGCAACAGGACGGGCTGATCAGGGACGGGGACGGGGACATACTTGTCGGCGGTGCTCCAGATAAAGGGCTGAGAGCCATCTTCAGGCCAGATGCTCTTGTCGTTGAAGACTTGGGTCTTTTGAGGAGGTGTTAGCACGGTATCATCAAGTTGCTTTGAACGAGCCAAAAGAAAAAGAAAGAAAAGGAAAAAGAAAAGAAAGAAGAAACAACCAAGGAGACAAAAAGAGAAGGAAAGAAAGGAGAAAAAAACTCACCTGCCACATAACCTCATACATGACCTGAGGAATCCTCACGGGGTGCGTCGCCGGACACGGCCCATTATTATCAAATGTGCCGGAGCTAGGATACGAGACATGGCTCTTGTGATCTGGGCTATCTGTATTCTTTCCGTCCCAACATGTCGGAAAGGTAATCACCGAGCGGATCCCGCCAGCGCAGGGGTTCTTGGGTAAGGTCTGCGTATCCGAGCTGGATGAGGCTCCGCATTCGACGCCGGTACCTTCTCCCGTTTTCGGCATACAGCGATGGCAGACTTTGGGATCTTTATTCGGGCTCGGTTTCTCAACCGCGGCGGCATCGCCAACGAGCATTCGGAAACCGGGCTTAAACGCTGTGACTTTGGTCTTGCCGTCATAAGGAGCGATGTAGTACACCGTGATACCCCCCTTGCCGCGCAGGCCGGAGCTGACAAACTGGGGAACTCGCTTGTACGTTCCGTTTCGCGCCCGGAAAAACAGCACGGCGGTCCAGTAATTCGAAAAATCTTCGGAAAAGGTACAGCTCGTGCAGCTGGATTTGGTAGGGAGGTCGTGCGTGGCCGGATCCATGGAGTAGTTGAATGAGTTTCCGCCCACAATCTGGTGCAGATGCGGTGCGGGAATCAACCCCGGCGAAACAAGCGGGTCGAGGCGGTCGATCACCAGCTGCGAACATTCAAACCGCATCATGGGCATGCTGGCGATCTGGGCGACACTGCGCCCCACCGCAGAGGCCAAGACGACGGGTTTCCAATGCATGGCAGATCAAAACAAAAATTGAAGCCAAGAAGTACTTGTAGAGTAATAGTGATAATTGGAGAGACAAAAAAGCTTGACCTGGAAAAGGTTGCAACTTGGCAGCCGGCGCGATACCCGATCTGGATTTCTGGATGCTATATATGGGGTCAAGGGGTAAAAAGAAGTGAAAAAGATCCCGTCATATGCCGTATCAATACCTCCTCTCCCAATGACCCCCATGACCTACATACATTAGTTGGTGGTTGATTGTGCGGATATGAAGGGCCATTTAAACGGGCGTCAATGGTTGGTCGAGACAACCGCCTGCTTGTGATGGCCCACCCTTTTTATCGAAACCAACTGCAGAGCGCGTGCGCGGGTGGCGGAGATATCTCCCTGGCTGCAGTTGGTAGTGTGGATTTGCGCATGGCGGATCAAAACCAGCGGCCGACAGTGCGATAAACCTTGTGAAACATTGCCTTGATTCCAAATTTGATCGCCGAGCTGCTCCTCAACTCCACATAGACAGTAATGTCACTGAACAACCACCGTGCCCAGCCGTTCGTGAACAGGAATCTGCCCTATAAAATCATCGTTACTATGGCACTTTGCCAAAGACACCGCAGGAATAGTCAGATACAAGACCCCAACCCTCTCCCAGCGACCATCCCCATCCTTCACCCTCCGCAGTGTCAAAAACCGGGCACTCGCATGTCCAGAATCAGCAACCCCAGCGAACGCCAACACACTAATCAGCTCGCCGGATTCATGCTTTTCCGTCCACTCGGCTTCGGTAATGGCAATGGACATGTTGACCACACTCAACCTCCCCGCAATTCGATACCACTTCCCATCCCAATCAGGCCGTCCAACATGCTGTTCTGCCCGCCCCGCGTACCGCGCCCATTGCCACTCGGGGTTTACCTCTCGACGGAAAAAATACTTCAACACCAGCGGGTCATTTATTACCATGAGTGTCGGCATCTCGTCCTCAAGACGCGCCGTGTCGTATGTATTCAACAACCGGATCGCTGTCCTCTGATCTGGATTTTGGATTGAAATATCCGCCACCCATACAAACGCCAGACTCTCTGCCCTGATCAAATCCGCCATAAACGAACAATGCTCATGGTCTGGCAACACCCGCCAAGACACGGCGCCTTCCCAGCCTGCCCATGTCCAGGATGGGAGATTCCCTCCTTGTCTCCGCCGACGTGGTTCCGAGACAAACATTGTTTGCGCATCTCCTGCTCTGTGAAACCATGAAGAAACCGACAACGCAAATGTGATATATACCCCCGTCATATCGCGGGCAATATCCCCCATCCACACGGGCAGTCCCTGGACCAGAAAGATGTCGTTTTCTGTGCGACGATACATGCCGATGATTCCGAGGAAAGCCCTCAGCGCATCTCCATCATAGCTTAGTTTGCGATACGAAAACGCCCGGATATGATCATCCAATCCCCTTAACTGGGCACGCAGCCGGGCTTGTCCATAATAAGGGAAACCGTAGTCGAGACGGTGGGTTTGGTCAGAAGTTATAATGAGTTGGTCGTTGTCTCCTTGAAAACCCCCGGTGAGGATGGACCCGCGGAATATGCCGGTGAGCATGAAGTCGGCCATGAGCATTTCTTTGTTTCCACTGTCTTTGTCTTTGTCTTTGTCATGGTTTTTGTCAGAGTCGGAGTTGGTCTTGGCGGTAACATTGGAGTTGGGATTGGCGCTGCCGTAAGTGGTCTTGGGTTGATGATAAAGAGGAAGCTGGATGCTCTCGTGCGTGGCCATGCAGCGGCATTCCCAGTAGACTTGTCGCTGGGTGAAAACGATGCGTCGATTAGAGAGAACGCCTTCTTGGTAGGTCCACCCCCGCGTCCAGTAGTCGGATTCGATGATATCATGGCGGGGATCTCGCAGCGCCGAGAGTAGCAGGTCACCATTCGGAAGGCGGTAACTTGGCTGGACCTCCCGAGGGGTTGATCCAACTCCGGGGATGCCATGGCTGGCACCAGATCCGGCGGCGGCGACAATAGTGAAATAGGCTTGCTCGTAAATGCTAGTCATGCGGGAGATGAGGTAGCTTTTCTCGTCGTCGTCTTCCTGGTTGATACAGAGCCGGTCGACCCAGAGGTATTGCAAGCCCAGCTCTTTGGTGGCTGTGACGGCGTCGAGGACTATTTGCGGCCAGGCCTCAAGGTCTGCAGGGCTCGCGCCCCAGACGTAACTCAAAGCCACGTATTCGGTCCCCCATGGCTTTAATTCTGGTGGGGTTTTGGGATCCTGATGGCAATCAATGAGGCGGAAGCCGCGCGTGACAGGCTCGGAACCACTTTGTCGATGGCAATCGGCTCCATGATAATTCTCGCAATGCACCAGCCACCACTTGATCAACTCGAAATTGGGATTTGCCCCAATTTGCCGTGCCCGGAGCAGGCTAACCCTGTCAACAGTCTTGTTGTCTCCCCCAAGCTCGCGGAGGAAGATGCCGGCCGACGGGACCTCGCGGTCGAGCCAAGTCTCCTTGTATGCGCCCGGGGGCAAAAGATCATCATCAGGCACCACGGCCATGTAGATGGAGTCTTTTTCATCTTCCAGAACCTTGAACTTTGGCAACAGCCGGGTCTCAAACAGCCAGCTCTCACTGCTCAGACAGGCGAGCAGCTTGTATCGCTCATGCTTCCCAGGTTGTACCCTGTGCGACCGAAAGAAATCACATAGGGGACATTCGGATGGGTCAGAAAGCCGCGCGCCGAATTGGTGGACGACGAAGGCATCGTTGTAGTACCAAAATCGCCCATCTGTCGATTTCTGCAAACGGCCTCTCGTCTTGCCGTAGGACGTCTGGTAGAAGATCAAAGCATCGTCAAAACTCGCATTGAGGTCGAGTTGGCGACAGGCAGCGCACGTTGGCGTCGGTGGCTGTGTTGGGTTTGATGATGATAGCCGTTGACGCTTCCTCCTTGGACCTCCGACATCGGCAACTTCGTCCTCAGAGGGGCACCGAGATGGCTGAATTGCGGCTGGTTCCATGTTGAGAAGGCATCGCAAAGCGCGCAACTACCAAGAAAAGCGGCCGCCGACGGATAACCACGCGCGCGGCCTCGGTGTGGGAGAGAATTGGCAAAACATTGCGCGGGGTAGGGGGGCTTCAAGGCATCAATCGGTTGCCTTTGCGCATCCTGGCCGCAATAGTCTGACTTGGCAGGAACTTGTTCGTAACGTTGGATTCATTCCGCGGGGTGCGCGCATTGCAATGTGGGGTGCACATTTACCATGTCATCTCTTTTGAGTCAGGAGATTTTTGGGCAATAATTGAGGATTGCTCGGGTCACTCTCCCCCAGTTTGTGACATGACGTATGTGGTGTTTTGCCCAAACACCAAGGTCGCTCGTGAAATTGTTAGTGCCATAGCCAGCTAGCACACCCCATATCCCCACGAGAAATCCAAAGTATAAAAACAACCACCCATCACGCCGATTAATCCCAGGGTATAATCGTTTCTGACCAATTACCTACTAACCCAAGTATATATAAACAATACAGCTGTTGATCGAAACCCCAAAGAGTGATTTCGCCAGTGATAACTTGGTTCGAGCAACAGGGGGATGCACTTGCAATTTCCCGACTGGACCTCCCTGCCATTTTTTTGGCACCCATCCTATCCACACTCTCTCATTGCTGTCCCCTGGGGCCAAAAATTCCAGCTCTATCAAAACCGGGAAGGGGGAAAAAAAATCGAAACCAGTAAAACGGCAAAAATTGCTCGTTCTCTCGGCGTGACGACCTTCCGCAAGCTCCGGAGTCCGGACCGCTCCTAGCAATTTTAGGCGCAATTTGAAGCTATTGCGACGGTAAGGATGCAGGCTCCGTAGATTTTATAGCGGAAGAGAGGCGAACGAGTGACAGAAACCAGGGCTGGAAGACGCTGGAAGCCCATTGCAGCTCATCCAGCCCATTTGAGCTCATTGCAGTTGGCTGCAGATGTGGGTGCACAGGCTAGGTCAACCCACGCATCCGCACAAATATGGCTTCCAGCAATGAGAATGTTGAGGATAACGGAGCTGCTGGTGACAATGTCGACAATGACAATGACCTCCAGGAGGTTGCAGAGGAGATTGCAACCGCTGACGATGAAGAAGACGCCATGATAGAGCTGGCAAGGCAACTTCGTACAGACGACGGCCCGAGGTGCCACAAGGAGGCTTGCCGCCAGGCTTCTTTCAGCACCCCAGAAACAGCGAGAAGGGCTAGGTACTCCCGGGGACAACCGCGGAGCTTGCGCCTTGCCAGCTGTCAGAGATATGGCTGACGTTGTCGCGATGCTATGTCGGCATGAAGGGCCTCGGTCAAATCGGCAATCAAGCCTTATGTCCCGTGTACGAACGCCACAAAGGGTTTTGGAAAAAACTCTAAATCTCAGACGTGATCTGGCAGTGGCATCTGACGTCTAGCCGCAAGGAAAGAGTGAATTTGGCCGAGATTTCACTCCACCTTCCTTACATTTATAATTTCCCACTCTCGCCAGAAAGCTCTTTCCCTCAACAAACTACACTCTAGGAGGTCAACAACTTTTCCTTCGCTCCGGGTCTACCAAAATGGATTCTACCATTGCTCTTACGGGAGCTTTCAACTCGCTTGATAATACCCGCGACATTTGCAAAGACGGCGACACGATCCTAACTCTTGAGGATCCCGACCAACCATTTGCTGTAGGTAAAATGGACAGCGACAACCCCTCCTCTGTCTGCGGCAGCGACACGGAAGCGTCCGACAAGCTGTTTATCCGATTTCGTGTCTGCTCACGTCACCTGACCAACGCCTCGCTAGTCTTCAAAGCTGCGTTGACTGGCCAGTGGAAAGAGTCGACTAAAAGCGAGAGTGGCTACTATGAGATCACGGCCCAGGGGTGGGACACTGAGGCATTCGAGATGGCCTTGAATGTGATCCACAACAAGACGGCCAAGGTACCGCGTTGGGTGTCGCTCGAGACGCTGGGCAAGATAGCGGGTGCTGGCCGACTACTACTGCCTTGAAGACGCTTTGGCGTTTTTGGCCATGACGTGGATTGATGGCCTTGGTTCGGGCTCAAATTTTTATTTTGAGTGGTGGTGCAGAGATTTATGTATCTGGATGTGTGTCGCGTCTATTTTCCGTCACGACGAGGCGTTTTGTAAACATCACAAGGGTCGCAGTGCGGCATTGCCGCGGCCCATCAGATGACACATTCGACCTGCCTATCCCTGAATGGATCCTCAGTGAGTGTTTTCTTTTTCTTTTTTCGCTGGCCATGGCTGCTGCTATTATTAGTAACTCAGTCACAAGGGGGGATGAGCGCTCAGAGATTGCGTGCCTTCTACACGATTCTTGAAGCCGCCATGACACTGCGCACGGAAATGGTCGAGTCGGACGTAGGGCGCTGTCGTCAATGCCGACATGTGAACATTGCGAATATTGCCTGGTTCGTCAAAGAAAATTGGACGCAAAGCGCCAAAAAAGACCACGTTTGCGCCTTCTGCCACTGACGACGACAACCACATCGTCATCACTACCACGGCCACAAAAACACTGCAACCTCAGCGCCGACAAGCTTTTCAGCGAAACCGAGGGCTTGCCACTTCCGTACCATGGGCGCTTTCGAAAACCAACATGTCGGGCAGAGGCCAGGTTGCTTCACCCGTTTACCAAAGACGCAGTGCCACGAGCGGAGGAGAGTCTGAGGGGTCTGAAGCTGAGTGAGGACGACAATGGAAATTCTCAGCGCCCTGCACTTCTGGAGGAGACGTTTGTAGAGGATTTCTTTGAGCTGTTGTAGCGGGAGGAGGGGCGTGTCGACGTTAGGTTGGCTTTGATTCCCAACTCGTCCTGGTTTTTCGTTCACTGTCGATGGGGGGTGGGGGGCATGGGCACGGGGATGGCAAGTTCAACGGACATGTATGTATATAGGTATTGGTTAAAACGGAACTGTAATAGCTACCTGTATGTTTGTGACCTGTCTTCTGATGAAACGGGGGACCATGAAATGCAGGATATTTTGGGAGCAAACCACTGTACTTACGACTCACATATTACACGATTATATTACCGACTAAAGATATGTAGATGTTTTTATTTCTTGACTCTGCCTTGCAGATGCCGTCTACAAAGAAAACTGATACCATCACCTCAGGGATTAAGCAAACTAGATTATCCCTATCTAGTCCTGGAATGACATGCTCACCGAGTCAATGCCCAGTTGAGACTTTTGAAGTAGGTACCTAGGTAAGCACTTACTCGTAAAGGTGTTCGTCTTCCACATCGTGGTAGCGCAACAACGGACGTTCAAGCTTGCGAATAGGCGCGGTCCGGAAGAAGCGGCGCCAATTCCGCTCGGCCAACTCAAGACGAGGATCCACCGTCTCCCACTCCATATCGGGATCCTCAACCAGATACAATGCCTTGTGGAAAGTCTTTGGATCGAAATCCTTAAACTCTACCTTACCAAATCCGGGAACTCCAGATTCGCGCAGCGCGCTGATACTCTCGACGAGAGCCTGGCGCGCGCACATATCCGTGTTGTAGAACCAAGCCGGTTCTTCTTCTTCATTATCAAGAGTTGGGGCCTTGACAATAAGACGACCTGCGAATTCCGCCATGAGCAGTAGGAGAGACCGACATTCTGAAAAGAACTGCGCATACGCTGCGCGCTCAGCTTCACTGTCTAGAGTGGCGCAAAACTCAAGATGGTCACGGAGAGGACCACCGGGGAATGCCGAAGCCACATTCTTGTTTCCCTTGTTCTTATGAGTGGTCAAAGTCTTAAAGTCACGAGCGCGGTCCGCGTATTTTTCATGGAAATTCAACGCGAATTCCAAAGTGACCAGACCTTCGCCGTGGGCGTTGACGAGAACACAGTCGGGACAAGGCCAGTAGTTGTGCGCATTGACATTGCGCGCGTCAAGTTGTCGATGAAAAGCGCAACGGCGGATAGTGTATGGAAAGAGCCGCGAGCGCTGGTGAGATAACCCACCGGCTAGACCGATAGGGTTGCCATTTTCAGTGAGGAGAGACGAGGTCGAGGTTAGAGGATGGCCGTTTGCGCAGCAGAGAGTTTGACTCTGCTGTGAAAGAAGCGAGGGCTTGACTTTGTGACCGGAATGAGTGAGGTCAGAAGGGAAAAAAGCAGTCACGCAACCCTGGGAACAGGTCCAAGAGGCAATAACCGTGCCGTGTCCACAGTCACAGCCGCCGTAGCAGGTCTGCACTGGGTTATGCTGGAGGGGGGACTGGGAAACGGTAGGGCATGCGTGAGCCATGGCTGTCGTGAAAAGGGTTCTACTGAGAAGAGCTCCGGGGGAATATTACCACTTGGTAAGGTAGTGTGCGTGTGTGCTTGGAGTGAGACTAAGAGTAGAGACCTGAAGAGGAGATCAGAAGAGTGAGACCAGAAGAGTACAGACTAAAAGAATAGAGACTAGAAGACTGCAATCCGGTTGTGATGATGAGATGGAATGAAGTTGGAAAACGCAGAACTGGCAAGTGTTTTTATGCTTTGCAGATACTTTCACACCTTTCCATGCTGTCTTGGAACAGAGATGGTGTTTGTGCCGGACAAAACATCCCAACCGATTTCTTTGTAGGAGAGGAGCAGAATACAATAGTTTTGATGCGTTTGAGCGAATGAACATGTGTGAGTGTAGGGTAAAAAACAAACAAAGAGATTAGAGCGTAAGATCAAAGGGGGTGATGAAGAACCAACTGCAGCAATACACATACGCTCAGTTCTCACAACTACAATTGACTTGGCACGTTGTGACAGAGAGACAGGTTAGCGGCTTGATGTTTCGCCAAAATAAGCAACAATCTCCGCCAGGAGTGACCACGGAGCATCAACAAGCCACGGCGTCATCGGCCCCGGCCAACCCCGTCTCGGCTACACCACCCCCATGCACACTCCGTATATCCAAACATTCGGGTATGGGGTAGTTTGACATGGCTGGCTCGAGTGTTCTTTGATCTGTTCCCAGGGCTTACTCTCAGCACTTTGGGCAGTGGGGATTGGGTGTCTGTGCGTTCAATCTGTTTCGTCAGTCCATTCGTCTTTTTGCCCTCTGACATCGGTTTTCTTCTTTTCTGGCCTGCATTGGCCGTTGGCCATGGGCCTCGACATGGAGAGATCCTCGGTCAATTTCTTCCTGGCGGCTAGACCTGAAGAGAGAGGCTCGAGGACGAGACTGGAGTGAGCTTTACAGCGAAGCAAACTCCAGCCATCTGCCGGCAGCGCAAAGTCGCCGGCATGATCGCATTGAACCAGACATTCATTGAACTGTGAAATGTAACCGTGCATCTACGTCGCAATCCAAAAGGAACTTTCAAATCGTCTTTCTCTCCCGTCGCCATGACCTATCCGTCAAGTATTGTTCTACGAAATGCCTCGTGCCATACCTCATGCTTCATGTCCCAGCGCAAGCACAAGCACGAGCACACAGCAGAAAATGATTCATTCTCCCGGGACCATGCTTCTGCAGTTGGCGTTAGTTGACACTATTTTTGCCGCCTTCTCGATTGACCAGATTGGGTTGACTGGACTGGACCTTGCACCCTCCTGAACTGCACTGCACTGCACTGCACTGCACTGCTCCCTGAGAGAAGAAAAGCCCGCTCGGTCCTTTTCCCTGTCCCGACAATGAACAGAAAGAGTCCAGCCGGCAATGTCTAGTGTATCTATCGTATCGACCCTCCCCTTTCCCTTTCCCCAGTTTTTCCATCGTATCGTATCCCGGCGCTGGGACCTCTCCTGCTCTCCGAAATCCTGTGAGAGTAAACCCGGACAGTGGAGGGTGGACAGGCAGGTGGACAGACAGGCCGCAGGCAGGCAGGCAGGAAGGAACACCGTCATAGCGCGTGCTTGCTTGCTTGCCCCAACCCCGCTCGTTCGCTGACGATAAGCAAAGCTCCTTCCTTCAGGGTGACTGTGAAGAGGGGGCGGGGTAAGTTTCGTTCTTGTTATGTAGAAACAGTTTTGAAGTCTTTAGAAGGGATGTTGAAGTGAAGTCGCGAAAAGAAAACGACAATTGAAACCGGGCCGTACCGAAAATAGGTAGTGTCTCTCTGTCTGTCCCGTTGGCTCGTCACAGCATTGCTTGTTCAGGCTTTCTCCACACAGCTAAACCCTTGCAAGGACAGTACACAATGTATGTGCACGCCCGCGCTCGGCTGCCCAAGAGAGAGAGAGGTGGTGGTGACATCCCGTGCGGGGAGCACTGCGAATCCACCACATTTCCTCTGTGCTCTCCGAACTCGCTCGCTACTGCAAACTTGCCAAAGTTGGTGTGCACACTACTGCGGAAATCTAATCTCCGCAGTTTTAGTCGTCCCGTCTTTTTACCTCCTTCACTTCTCGCTACAGCAAGGTACAGACAGTGCCGAGATGTCAGGCACATACAGACATACATCTAAAAATTGCTTGTCTCTGTTAGTGTAGATTGGTTTCGAGATGTATGTATCTATGTCCCAGATGCAAAACCTCCCGATTGCGTAATCCCCCGATGGTGATTGATGACAGGAGATTAAAA